>Ga0307515_10000087_pt1 | contig 218156 bp, 205 predicted proteins | sample 17_EM_MG_FD_194513 | JGI IMG/M metagenome (GOLD analysis project Ga0307515, IMG submission 194513) | Populus trichocarpa ectomycorrhiza microbial communities from riparian zone in the Pacific Northwest, United States - 17_EM | ecosystem: Host-associated > Plants > Roots > Unclassified... | reverse complement strand
GCCCCCGCCGCCGCTGGAGGAGGATGGAGGAGGAGGGAAGGAGAAGGTTCGGAGAAGGTTGAAGGTTGAAGGTTGATGATGAGCTGTCGTGTATTGATACCCCCGTGTGAAGTAGCGTATCGGTGAAGCATTACAAGCCAACAAAACAAGCCCGTTATTCCGACATCGTGCCGGTGCTGAACTCGCGCAGGCTGCAAAAGGGATGGAAACCCATCGTTTCTGTGGTGTCGCATGGCCCATAACTCAATTTAGACCTGCATGGAAAGAAGCTTTGCCCCTTGCATGTCACCAGTAGCCCCCTACCGTGAACACAAAGCATAGCCTGCGGCTCAAAGAAGTTTATTTTTGCGCCAACGAAAGATTTTCGGCAGGCCAGCCCATGTGTCCTCGGGCCGTTACTGAGGACTGTACTGGTCGGCTTGTGATGGCGAGGGCTGATGACGAACAATGGACGAGACTGCCGTGCTTATCCGTTGAAAAATTTCCGTTGAAAAATTTTCGTTGCGTCATGCACCTCCACACCCACCGCCGCGATATCGCACGCCACCGAGTCCTTGGGGCAGCTCTGCGAGATAACCAGCAAGGCTGAGTCCGGGCTCGCTATCAGCGGAAGCCGCGGCTTCGGCGTCGGCGGCGCAGACCAAAGTGGCGAGGCTAGAGGCAATATATATGCAGACACTCCCGCGACGGATGACACGGCTCCATGCTCATCAAGCTCGTCCAACCAGCGTTGTCGGTGTCACGAGATTCGATGGCATGTTGAATCCTCAACCACATACTCTACCGCATCACCAAAGGCGCCCCAAAAGTGTTGAGCTACGTCTAGACCTCTAAGTTCCAAGCGTGCCAAGCTACCCTGTACAAGAGAATCAAGACCTTCTTCCATCCCCTTCCCCCCCATGCCTGCTTCGTCTTCGCTCGTTAGATCTATCGTCACCAACTCCGTTCCTGCGATTGCCACCGCTACTACTGCTACCGCCAATTCTACTGCTATCCGAAGACTCGGCTTGATTAAGAGGAATCTATCGTCATCTCCAATCGCCAATATGACACACACCGGGAAGCATCGCGTGACGGTTATTGGATCTGGGAACTGGTTTGGCTCTCATGTTATATCCCAAGTATATCATCGCTAATGTGGATTGAAAAAAAAAAGGGGGAGTGCCATCTCCAAGATCGTAGCAGAAAATACTCAGGCCCACCCCAACCTCTTCGAGCCGGAGGTGTTCATGTGGGTTTTCGAAGAAAACTACAAGCTCCCCTCCGACCACCCCAAATACGACGCCTCCAAGTACTCGACCCCCCAGAAGCTCACCACACTGGTCAACGACCTCCACGAAAACGTAAAATACCTACCCTCGATCAACCTCCCCCACAATGTCATCGCAACCCCAGACATCAAGGAAGCGGTACGAGAGGCGACAATCCTCGTCTTCAACGTCCCGCACCAGTTCGTCGGCAACATCTGCAAGCAGATCGAGGGCTCGATCCTCCCCTATGCCCGCGCGGTGTCCTGCATCAAGGGTGTCGATGTCTCCGCCGAGGGGATCTCGCTCTTTAGCGATTACATTGGTAAACGGCTCGGAATATACTGCGGCGCACTTTCGGGTGCAAACATTGCGAACGAGGTTGCGGCGGAGAAGTTTTCGGAGACAACGGTTGCGTACGATCCCCCCGGAAACCTGACGCCGCTCCCCGAAGAGCTCCCTCCCGTCGACCACGGCGTCATGAAGAACCTTTTCCACCGACCCTACTTCCACGTCCGTGTGGTGAACGATGTCGCGGGCGTGTCCCTGGGTGGAGCCCTCAAGAACATTGTCGCTCTCGCCTCGGGTTTCGTCGACGGGCTTGGGTGGGGTGATAACGCGAAGGCGGCCGTGATGCGTGTGGGATTGATGGAGATGCAGAAGTTCGGAAAGACGTTCTTCAAGTCCTGTCGGAGCGAGACGTTCACGGAGGAGAGTTGCGGAGTGGCCGATCTCATCACTAGCTGTAACGGAGGCCGGAATCACCGCTGCGCAATGCTGAGTGTCCGGGAAGGAAAAAGCATCGAGGAGATTGAGACGAGGGTGCTGAACGGACAGAAGCTACAGGGAACCAGCACGGCCAAGGAGGTCAATCAGTTTTTGAAACAGAGGGGAATGGAGAAGGAATACCCACTGTTTACAGGAGTTCACTGTAAGTTATTCACCGTCCCGCCCCCCGCCCGCTGTAGGTTTCTGTTGGCATTGTGTTTCCCCCAACACTGCTGAGATCTGCATACTTCTGTCCGAGCAGCGGCTAACTGGGGGGTTTTTATGTGGGTGGGCAGTGATCTTGAGGGGTGAAGCCAAGGTTCGATCTTCAATCTATTCCCCTGTTTTGAGTTTAGCCGGTGCAAGCAAAACAACGGCTGGCCCGAACCCGCAATCCGCAACCCATTCTTTTTCCCCGCATTATGCTAACTTTGTCACCCTTCTTCCCCACAGGTCGAGGATCTACCGCAGTTGATCGAGCGAGAAGAATAGACGACTACCACACGCCACGATACACAAAGAAAATACCTATTGTTATATATGCACGATGAGGGGGGGGAGGAGAGAGGTTTAGATTTTTTTTCCCAACAGCCTTTTTGTTCAACTCTATGTTCGTTGTTTTTTGTTGCATTTTTTAATGCTGTCTATGACCCATGACGTATATACCTCTTTCTTCCTTTGCTGGTGTTTTTTCCCGAGCGCTTGCATTTTTCCTTCCCTTTTTTTCGAGCAAGTTATGATAATAGACGTTGGGGGTCCAACACGAAGAAACATAGCGTTTGGCGCTGCTGCCATCCGAGTGACGAATAGATGGAATTTAAACCGTTTACTTCCAACACAGCGGACCGTTTCCCGTCCCTGCTACGATGATGTCAATGATATTCCCGAATGCTTGCTACATACAATGTTGGATGTTGGGGTACTCTTTCGTTTTCGCTTCACGACGGAGTCACCGAGCAAGCTTGCAAGATTTGGTGTTGTGTGAATTCGAAACGAATGTTGGAAAAAAAAACACGGCATGATGAATCTACTTAACCGTTCAAACTCGAAGGATTGGTTTTGCGTCTCGTTTCTGGGTTTTTCTCGTCGCTCGCAAGCTCGCGCTCCTCGTCTGCCAGACGACTGGTTTTCGAGCGCAGGGTTGGTTACATATACCCAAAGAAAATGGAGAGAAGATGATTGATAAATTTCTGATTGCAGTCCCATCCAAGAGGTAAAGTAGAAAATCAATATAAAGAAATTCCCAAAAAAAAACACCACCCCAAAAACCACAAAAAAAAAGCAACCGCCCGTCAGGGAGAAAGGAAAAATCACGCTCATTCGAAAGCAAAAAGAGGGAAAAAAACAAGGTTGTGTCAAAGATCAAAAAAGAACTCCAAAAAAAAAAGCGTAGCAAATCCGGGTATTTCAAAGAAAAAAAGAAGAAAAGACCCCCTTGATGATGGTGTGGTTCCTAAATAAATACTCATAATAAACCCCCTCTTTTTCTCCAAAGGGACGGGTCCGCGCCGACTACTCGCACTGATATCAACTACATTAATTGTTGTTGATGTGCTAAATTACGATATGGGTCTATCCATAAAGATCCTCCTCGACCATAGCTGCTATTAAACCGTTAACACAAGGCTTATTTACCAGGAAGGGGGAGAATACCATTGCTCTTACTCGGTTGAAAGGGACTACTCTTCTTCAGCCCGCCCATCATAAACATCATACTACTTTCTCTCCGGCGGGACTTTGAGTTCTTCCCCTCCGAACCAGGTACCGTTAAACCCCCACTACTCCCACTCGGGTTGTTATCCAGGTCAAACCGCGGTGCGCTGATTTGTGTTGGCGAGGTGATTTGCGGGCCATCGTATTTCGGTTCATAGGAGATCACCTGCGGTGCCGATCCAGGTGGCCGGATTGCTGCGGGGTGAGTTGGCATCATTGGGGTCAATGGTGGGTCCATCATACGTGAAGCAGAAAGGGACTGTGTTGGAAGATCGAAGGTATGCTGCCGCGGGGACATCAGTGGCTTAGGTGATTGTAGTGGTTGTGGTGGTTCTAGTGGTGGTGGCGGCGGTGAACCCTCGCCGTTACGGAAGAAGATATATCGATACTCGTGCAGAAACATTGAGAAAACTTGTGCAGGTATATTGAGGGTGGGCGAGAACACAATGCCAACGTTGCGGATTGTCATTTTATTCACGCTCGAATTGTCAACAATCCTCAAGAGATGACCAGATAGGGCCTTTAGAAGGGCGAAATTCTCCACTGGCAGACTGTGCACGAGATCGTTGAGAGCGGAAACTTTCTGGTCCTTATCCTCCATTTCGGTAACCCTGACGAAGTCATCTCGCCGTTCGGAGGTGAGAATGCTTGTTGGTAGCTCTCGAAGGTAGAGCTTCAGTAGGCCCGAGATTGCATGTACATCATAGTACTCGTCATTGGCAAGTAGGTTAAAGTCGCATTCTATCACTTGATCAGCACCTCCGAAGCCGCACAATCATTAAACATATGCTAGCCTACCTGAGTTAAACTTCTCCTTTAATCCCTTAATAACTACGTTGCTTCCAGACAACCTGAAAATCCCTTCTTCATCAGATGCATTGTTGGCATCGAGATACTCGATACACCGATAAACTACTGCAGGAAGCGTCACATCTATGCCAGGGGGTTTTGTCAAGTACACAGCCTCTTCGAGCGATGCACCAAACACGGGTTTAGACAGCGGAAATCTCTCTACTGCTTGTTGATAACCGGTCTGCGGACCTTGTTTGATTTGATCATCAAGATCCGAGGAAGAGCGCTGCCTGAAACCCCATATGCTGCGCTTTTTTGCCGCCTTCTCAGCCTTCTTGTCTTCGTTCTGTGTGCCTAATTTCAAAGCGCCCCATGCAGCAAGGTCGGATATGACAGTGCCATTTGATGGTGCTGATATCTGCTTTGGTGGGTAGCTTCGGTCAGGCACAGGTGAAGTGGATGAGAACTGCTGCGATGTCGGCTGAGAGAGTGAATTTGGTGATGGTGAGACTTGCTGCCGGCTCAGTTCCTCAGGTGTTGGTCCTCTTGCAGGTGCAGGTCCTTGGCTAACTTCGTCGTAGCTCATGCTTCTGAGAGAAGAATCGTCTTTGCCGTCATCATTGCCATCCTTGGTCTCTTTGTTTTCTTTGGACTCCCTGCTTTTTGAATGCTTGGGCTTCCTTTTGATATCTTCTTCCTTGTCCGTGGTCACATATTCAAGCAACGCATTGACCCATTCGTCCCGTTCCTTGTCGTTCTCAGCGCAAAGCACATGCCGTACCAAAGTCGCAGAATCCTTCCTCTTTGGCTCTAGGACCAAGAATGCATGGCGGTATTGGCTATCTTCATCAACGCTAGAATCGTCTTTAGCCTTTGAGCTTTGACGTCCAATCTGCGCGTTATGCAGCTTTATTTGACCTAATTGCGCGCCTCCAGGACTGTCAAAGTATTTTAGAACGGGGGCATCAAGAACAAAGTATCGCTCTTTCCAACCGCCAAAGTTCTTCCCTCGCTTGGTAAGATACCCTTCTTTGATTATGGTAGACCCCACGGACTTATCAGTTGTTCCGGCACCCTCCTTTATTGTCTCAAAGGGGTTGTTTGGATAATGCTCCACCACATCGGTGGAGAAAAACTCACACAGCAACTGTGATGCACGTTCGTCCGTAGTAGCCGCTTTCAATATCCCAGCGAAATATTCATCTATGGCAGTTCTTCGTGCGTCCATTCTAGCCGGGGCATAGCCGGTAAAGAGTGCTCGGTCTGGTACTTTTGTGGTGTAGGATATATGTTTTCTGAGCTTAGCATCAAGGGCGGACAGGGCTCCAACGTCTTTCTCCACTCTCAATATCTCCTTCCCATCGCCTCGAGAAAATACACCTAGGCTAAATACTGAGTCGTCCGCGGAAGACTTTGGCTTCCCCGGAAGCATACTAGCTCTAGAAGGCTTCAGCCTGGAGGATACAACACGCGAGTCCACAGTTGCGATCGCCGAAGGCTGTATCACAAGATCTATAGATCCAGATTTCTGGTGGGAGGCTACTGAACTTTCATCGGAGCCACCCCTCTCATGTCCATTGGTGAACGGGAATCGTGGTGACACCAGGGGTACTGAGGCTCGCGGGGTTCCTATGATGGTCATACTTTGGAATAAAGGCTGCGGTGTCGCTGCAAGTCCTCCCAATTGTAAGGTAGAATCCAAGGAAAAATTTCTCGAGCCTCTAGGCAGTGGTGAGCCCGCGGGTCTATCTATCGGCCTCGGAGAACTAGGCAGTCCGGGACTAGGTAGTGGCGCCCTTACAAACTGAGCTCCGATTCGAGGTGCGTCTGCATCAGGCGATAGCCTTCGGCCCATTTCAAGACTGGATGGGTTTGGGGTCAAGGGGATATTTTGCATGTATGGAGCAGGTGGCGGTCTCGTGGGCGGTGCGGTAAGAGGGCCGTTGTTCAAAAACCTGGGTAAGGGCACGGATAAGCCCTTCTTGTCGTCTGGAGTAGCTTGCCAGCTATCATCGCTATGGCCACTTGGTTCCTCGGCATTATTGCCGTTCTGTATCTGATTCTGAAGTGGAGTGTGTGGCAAATCCAAGGGTGCTGGCGGTGCCTTTCGAAAGGGTGATTTTCCTAGACCAATGGCTGGTGCCACAGCAGTAGAAATTCCCAATTTATTTGCGTGATTCATAGGTTCCGACCGAAGATGTACACCTTCAGATAATTGTTCCCGAATCCCAGTCGAACGTGACCCCAGCGACGTTGTCTTAGGTGAGATTAGGATGGAGGACCCCATTTGCTCATCTTCATCGTGCAAGACATCCTCTAACGCAGCTTCCCGTGGGTCGCGAAATTCTATTGCGGGTGAGTTATCGCTTAAATTAGTACTCCGTGAGCTCCCATCAGTAGGCTGGTGGGCATGCTCGGTGGGCGATGGCATCCTTTCATGAGCAGACGACATAGTCGGTTGAGGGTGGGTAGGCGAAGGTGTACTTGGATAAGGCGCAATAGCAACATCTAGGGCTGAGGAAGTGTAACTTCTATCGACCGATGATGCCAGGGAATCGGTCCTCACGACTCCACTACCCCGGGGTGGTGATGATGTTGACTCCGATCGACTCAGTGTTTCGTCTATACTCGGCGCAGGACTCTCACTTAAAGTTCTGGACGGAGTTACTGTTTCAACGGAGGCGTTTGTAGGCATCGGAGGGATCATGCCCATATGTTCTTTGAGCTTTTTACGATATCGATCCTTCTCTTTCATTGCACGCTCGAGGTCTTTGTTGAGTCCTAGAATCATCGCTCGCTGCTTGTCAACAAGCCTCCAAAGCTGTGAATTCTGCGCAGTCACCGACTGCTTTTCTTTCAACATATATCGTATCAACTCTTCCGGTGACCCAGCAACTTGTATTAACGCCTGGATATCTGCTGGAGAGTTGCCGGTGATATGAGAAAAGGCATTGTTAGAACTTGTAGAAGATGAATGCGTGTGACTTGCGCCTGACTGAGCCGATACTGAGGATACAGCGGAATCGATCGAAGATGTTCTCGGGATCGCCCTACTGGGATTGGGTGCTGTAGGTACCATTTGAGGTGCGGAAGAGGAGGACATGGAGGTGGAAATCGACGTAGCCGCGTTACTGGAGGAATCGGTTTCCGAGACCGAATTAAGAGGTTGGTGTAATCTATCACGGCTGTAGCCGTAATTATGAGAGCCTCCAGATAAAGACGAGTTGTACGAAGAAGACGTTGATTCGTAGCGTAAAGACAATTCCGACCTCAAAAGAGTAGTACCAGTTATCCCTCCCACAACACTGGACGCCTCGGCCGCTAGTCTCTCCAGCTGGTCTTGCGGAGTGCTTGGTGGTGAGGAAACGTAGAATTCTTGCTGCCTATTCTGGTGCTGGTGCTGGTGCTGGTGCTGGTGCTGGTGTTGGTCGGCCGAGGATGCAGGCCGGCGCGAGGGTGGAGGTGGTGGAGAGAATGAGTTCAGCTTTCGATCCGCCCTGTCTCCGAACCGTTGGCTCTGATCCTGTGACCGCCAAGGGGGAGACTGGTGTTCGTTTTGTGGTACTGGCTTTTTAGTGGGGGTGGTGTGGGTGGGCTCCTCGTCCTGGGGAGGGAGTCGCCTGTTTGAGTGATACGCTGAAGTGGCTGGGGTGTTGCTGCTGTCGTTGCAGCCTCGAGCTGTTTGAGTACTTTCGGTCTTTCTACTCTGAGCAGAATTCGCAGAGGCATCGTCTGACGTATCCGAACGCGAAAGGACGCCAATTCTGGTATTTCTATGCTGCTGCGACATATCCTATATATGTTTTTGTTCTTCGAGGATTAGACAGAGCACAGAGCATAGAGCACAGAGCGCAGTCAGGAGAAAACACACTTCGAGTGCGGCGCGGTGTTGGGAAGCAGCAAGAAACGACCTCACAATGCGAAAGGTGTTGGAGAGGCGTTGGGACTAAACCGATAAGGGCACCGCGCATATAACGTGCAGAGCCGAAAGCAAGAGCACTATCAAGGTCAACAACAATAATGGCAATTCCTAATGCTATCACGGCAGTACTTAATTATGTATGGAGAGCCTCTGGCATGCAAAACGTACTACTCTCCAGAGTCATATCAGGGAGTGAATCTGAGCCTCCGTATGTACGTGCGCAGGTCCTGCCGATTCGATAATTTCGATTCGAATAGGAAGTCTTCAGGGATCTGCTAAAGATCACTTACTTATCAAGCCTGATTGGAACATGTTCACCGAGAGAGCCGCCTACTCACTCTAACCGAAGCAGAATGAAACTACTGAAGAGTATCACCACTCCAGCCAAGACAGACATCGAAAAGCCATCTTATCTTCCACATGGGAAAACTGTAGGACAAAGGGCTTCACTTCCATTCGGCGTGGCAAATCCCCTTGCTTTTTACAATTGCGCCAACGATGGAGATCAGGGTCAGGGGCAGTCTTCAGCTCTCGGCCATGGCTCTGCGTCCTCTGATTCGTCGTTTTGACGTCCATGAAGAGAAGCTCGAGGCGTTCCTCACAAACAACTAACGTTTTGCCTCCATCGGAGTCCACCTAGAAGAAGCTCTGGAAGGCCTCCGTCGGTTGTCCTGGGGCGTTTTATCCGTGCAAAACGCGGATTTTCTCATCTTGGTGACCGTCCAATCCCGCTGAAGGACAAACCTTTCTCATCAGACACACTCCTTTCAGGCGCGTTCACATTCGCACATACATATGACACGCTTTCCCCCAATCAGCTATAAGAATCCCACGTTTGGGTTCTGCTCGGTGACGCATATAACGACGCATATAACCAACTACATATCGCTCAGGAAAATGACCAAAAACCGATTACTCAAACAATGTGTTTCCCTTAGTTCAATTTCTCCTTGCCTCAGATAGAGTAGACGCTCTGCATGTCGAGAATCGGCTCGTACCTTTTGGCGAGAGCTTGTGTGGGGTCCTCCGATTGCGGGGAACTAGCTAAAGGCTGTGTAGTGCAATGCAGGGATATCTCAGCATCATATATTGGTACAAATTATTGCTTCACTCTCTCCAACTTCCCGATGACCCGACTATGTTGTGTGCCCATTTAGGGAATCTAAGTATGTAGTACAATATTTGGTTGCCGCTACACATAAGACTTCAACAAGTCCTTAGTACCTAGCACCTTGTATCTGTCGACTCCGCATAAAGAAAATTTGCCTGCAACCGCTCTGCTCTTGTCGTGCGATTCCTGAATCACAGGATCTCACACTACACTTAACACTTGTCAGATCTGACTACTGATATTACCGTTAACGATGCTAATGAAGGGCGTTAAGGTCACTGCGCCTCCGTTTGAAGTGTGGAAAGCATGACGTTGTTCCTGGTTTCAGTTTTCGGGACGTTTCGCGTATCAGTGATTATCATGCCCCACTCCACTCTAAGGCTCAGCCTGAAAGCTGGAAGGACTGTGGGCCTATGCAAAGCACAACGACAGGACTTATTGAGAGAATTATGACGGATTCGCGTGTCGGAGACTTTATCCCGGAGCATATCATGCAGAATTATTTGGGACCATTCAGGAGCACGTGTTTCCAACCAAACAAATGTGTCGTCAATTCGTGAAGAGGGTATACTCTTAATCTAGATTAATCACGATCCCCGAGTGCGATTGATTCTTCGTGACACAATCGTGACACAAGGAATATAATGTGACCAACTAGGAGAGCATGGTGCAAAGAAGGCTCACGATGGCTAGTGATACTTGGAGTAATTCGAGCCGGGCAAAAGGGCCTAATGGATATAAGCACTGACAGACGGGCTTAAAAATGAAGACCCTATCTTCGGATAGGGTAGAGTGATGACTTTGTAGTCTGTAGACTAATGACTTTAGTGACTGGACTATGCTAAAAATGACATAAATTGTGGACGAGCGATATTTAATATACGCTAGAAAACAAGACGACGAAGATGTCCCGCTGTGAGTTCTTGTATGTAAAAGGGGATTTTGATACTACACTGTAATGGCACAAGCTATCAGGGAATACTCCTTTGTACTGCAGAATACTAATTAAAAAACAACCGAACAATTTAGTCTTTGAGCAGGTCTCTAATGTTCACCTCCGAATCTCATATCGGTAGAGATGACATCTGGGCCTCATCTATCCGTACAGTACAGAGGCAAACTGCTGGGTGATTTCCAATGATCCATCAAACATTAACCTTTCATTGGAATCAAATATATAATAAAACAATTCTAGACAAACTAAAGAAGACGCAGAACTGCTGTAATTATTACCACCTTGATCCCCTACAATACTGCTTACATCAATCAAACCAACCCACCAAAACCGTCACCTCTACCAAAATAAACTCCATTTCCATCCCTATTCAAGCGTAACCAACCTCCCATCTCTCGCCGCGCTTCAGCAATACCCAAGTGCCTTAGAATACTTCATCGCCTTGGACCCGCTAGCATTGTTTGCTCTCGTACCATAACTCCTTCCACTGGCATTATTCGCTAAATCTATTCTCTTCTCCTTGGCCGGGCCATCGCTTCCAGATTCATGCCTGTCCGCGATGGCCTTTGCCTTGCCGGCTCCTATATCGGCGACCATACGGGTGTTCCGGTAGTAATGGCGGAATGCATCGCCTTTTACTTTGTGCAGAGAGGCGCTCAGGAAATTTGGTGCTCCTACTCACTCCGCCTCTTTTTGCGTGGCCCCACGCTTTGTAGCGGGCAACAGAGCTGAAGAGGTTCGCGCAGTATAGTAGCTCTTCTGGGCTTGGGATTGAAGGGCTCTAACGTGCGGAGATATCGGCGGCTGGGAGCGGTGAGGAGACGACCGCGATCGAGAGAAGTGTGAGTGAGATGAGGGAGGTAACTTCATGGTTGTTTATTGCAGTCTGATGAGTCGGATAATTGGAGAGATGATGGTGAACTCTTGATTCGTCCGCTTGTGGGTTGGGAGGACTAGAGCTGCAATCGACAGAGGGAAGGCGGGTTTTTATACCCATCCTAAAGACATGAGCCCAGCTGGATCATAGACGCTCATAGCTACCATATTCAATCTCATCGTATAGAGTATATTGCTAGCTCCATTTCCACATTTTCATTGTTGGTATAATTATATCCGCAACAAGGCACACATAGATCACTCGTGAGCTGTAGTTACATAACGCAGCTTCGCTACCACCAGTTGTACTTGTTTTTGTGTCACCACATCGTATCGTTACCAGTCTAGATGCTCGCTCCAGTTGATATTTTCCACGAGAAAGAATCGATCATAGCCTCGTGGCATGACAAGTGAGGTAGCTGCCTAGTGAGGGGCTATCTAGGGCACCCATCTAATGAGATATCCGCCCACTGTTGGCTTGAGTCCTGACGATGATTACACCACCGAAACCAACAAGGCATACAAAGCATCAATAATTTGTATAACAAGGCTTACAGGTACTGTTCTGCTTCTTGGTAAATAAGTCTTCTGAATTGTTTGTCTCGTATTTGCCTTTAGAAATCGCAGTGAGCATTAAGGCATGAACGGCCATATAGTTACTTGGCAAGTTCTGTGTTATATCAGGTGTCACTCAATAAGTACGTTTGTACAAAAAAAGCTTCACTTTTTGAAATACGCTCGTAGTATGTCGCCAGAATACCGCACAAAGCAATGAGATACGAACCGTCACATCACCGGACCCTCTGGTTCGTTATTTTAACTGTCACTCGAAAATTTTCAGGTAAAGCACTAACGTCAAGACAGCTCTGCAAAAGCTCTAGAAAAAGCGCCGATAAGCCGTTGAGTAGCCCTCCATATGTTCAAAAACTGGAAGTACCACCAACATTTGATGATCGAGTCCGAGAGTCACCATACCTTCGGATTGCTCTCACTTCGAGGACTCGGTTTGCGCCTCTCCGACTGTCATAGCACTGGCTTGCACTGACGGAATCTGAAGACCGACAGTTCAAGTTGTACGTATGGAAAACTCCAGGTAGCAGCTGCTCCTATTAGACAGGGGCGTCCAAAAATTCGAATTCATTAATAGTACCCCAGTGGTTGTAATCATACAAGCTACTCATCGTAGTGTCCTCATACCACAAGAAGTAGTTCATAAACTTAGACACGAACCCAGTGTTTAACCCTAACGCCCAGAGAGAAATCAACGTGACAAGTTAAGCAACACTACACCCCCATTGTGAGTCTAATTTCTCGCTCTCATCGCTATCGCCGTCTCTCTCATTAAGCACTTCCTCGTATTGGTCCTCCTCGTCCTCATCTGACCACCCCATCTCAATCTTTCTTGCATCCTTCTGTGTTTGTTCCCGTTCCTTGACAATAAGTGTATCAACAACTACCAGCATCTTCTTCAAAACACTTCCCATAGCAATACTTTGCTCCGCCCAATACTTCTCCATATTATCCAGCCTCGTAGCAACGTCTTTTCCTAATCGCGACTGTGGTCTCTGAGAACTGAGTATCGGTCCAGCAGCCGGAGAGAAGGGGCGGTATTCCGGGTGTAAAAGATTGGGATCTACCAGTGGAGGTGGGTTGTTATTGACTGGCACTTCGGGTTCAGTAAACTCATCGTCAAGAGCTTCTGCCTCATCCGGCGTCAATCCTTCACCTCTGAGTGGATTATTCTCCTCGATCTCCTCGATAACCTTTTCCAGGTTCTCAATATTCTCTGTAATCATATCCTGGACAGACTTAACTGTCTTTGCAGTCTTGATCGAAGATCCGGACCGGCTCTTCTTAAGCTTGTTTGTCGCCTTCAAGCTCTGAAAATACTTCCAATCCAGGGCGCCATCAGAATTTCCCCAGGACCCCAGTCCCAGCCCTAACCCAGGAAGACTTGCAATCCACTCTTCCATAGTAGGCTCAACTTCCTTGCGAGTGCTGAGACTCTGATCTGCTGCCTTCCAGAAATTTGGGGGCGGTTCACCGTGATAGTTTGGAGGCTGTGCGGATGCAGATTCGGAAGGCGCCAAACTTTCATCAGCTTCCCGCCAGAATTCAAGTGCAGATGGCGTAGGTGTTTTGGGGGCAATCTTCATTGGCGAAGGTGAAGGGTGTGGAGGTGGACTTTTAGGTCGTTGCACTTCGGAGAACAGTAACGATTTGACACTGACAGAACCCGAAAGGCTATGGTTTGAATGTACTTGCGATTGACCTGTACTGACAGAAATAGCTGAGTTTTGCAGAGATTTGGCTGGAAATTTGGTCGGGGTTTTTATATCACGTTCCAGATTCAAAGATGAGAGTGCATCATTAGGCACGAGAGCATGTGCTAGAGGCTCCGTGGGCTTCTTTGAGGATTTCTGCGAAGATCTTCGAGAGTTGCCAGGCTCCGGTGTTGGCTGCTCGATAATAGGAGAAAGACCCACGCTTTCTGGAGACGTACCTTCGGAAGTTTGAGTTGAAATCGTGGGTGCACCATTCCTGATAGTTAAGCCACCTGGATTCTGGGACGGAGTGGGTGAGGGAGGAACAGCCTTTACCAGGGGAAGATGCAAAGAACTGGCTGAAGGATCTTGTTCCAGTACCTGCATTCTTGGAGATGCAGATACAGGGCGACTCTTTTCTTTTTCCTTTATAGAACGTTTTGGGGAATCTGTTAGTGCTTGTCCTACGCTTGTCGGAACGGGCGAACGAGAGGAAACCGGTGAGAGGGTAGGCCGAAAAAACGGTGCAGGAGGCTTGGGTGGGAACATAACTTGGTTATAGGGATTATTGCGGGGAGAGCCCGGGGGCAGTGGCCCATGTGAAGGCGTAGACTGGGCCGCCGGTGGACCGGCTGCGTTGGGCATTGGACTTAGAGGCGATTGTAGGGTTGTTTTCATAAACCTTGGTATTGGCGGAGCTGGGAAATCGGGAATATCGGCGGCCCGGGGCACTTGCAATTCGTCTGGAGAGCTCGAAGAAGATGTATTTGTGTATGCCAATTGCTCGGAGTCCCTGCGGGAATTTGATTCTCCGGATGTCCAGCTTGCCCGTCTAGCTCCTGCCTCCGCTTCTTCCTTGTTCGGAAGGAGATGATCACTCATTCGCCTCATAGTATTGCCTACCCGACTACCTTCGTCCAAATCAACATCGAGTTCTGCCTTGTCTTCATCCTTAGAGGCCTGATATGCAGCTAGGTGGTCCTCGGGTCCAACAAAACGCACCCCCTTTTGGACAGAGTCTGAAAACTGAGAGTGGTGTCGCTTCTTCGATGAAGGTTCGGTCTTCGGAAGACCAGAAATCTTAGAGCCAGTGCTTCTCCGCCTCATCTTGCGCTCTCGCTGGTCATAAAACCTCTTTCTAGCAGAATCAAATGGATGATGATCCGAGTCGTCGAGATCCAGTCCCGTTTCTATATCTCCGGCCTTTCCTCGGTGGCGCAAAAGACGTGCAGCTAATCTCGCGCGGGAACTATTGATGCTTTTCTCACCTGATGGTGCAGTCTCCTTGGCTTTAGCTTCAGACTTTTCGGATTTCTTTCTCTTGATCTCGTAAAATTCCGATGCTTCAGTTGGACTATCCTCGGGTTCCTCTTCAGGCCTTGCGTGCTTCTTTCCAAACATCTTCCGGAATTCAGGTGCCTTCAACTTGGATTTTGCTTTGGTTGGCATACTGAAAAGCTTTCCAGATCCGTCAATATTTGGTATGCTGGGGTTGTTTGAACTAGGAGTGTGTGGAGATATAGTATTATCGTTCGTAGCAGTCCACGGCGACGCCCCGTTCATCGGTGGCCTTGTAGAAGCAACAGCACTTAGATTACCCGCACTGTTGTTGGCGGCGACTTGCGGGGGGATATATGAGTAAACTGGCGTAGATTGAGCCATTAGCGGTTCTTTCAAATCCATCCGTCGACGATATTGGGGTCTGCCATATGAAAGAGGTCTTGATCGATTCCTGGGTAGCACTGGTAGTATTGGCATAGGTCCATCATATGGATCTGAGTGGACAGAGCGGGTTGAAATGGTCTGACGGTTCTGAAACAGCGCTGCAGCAGGACTTCCTGTCGAGCGTGGAATGGAAGTCGGAAAGTGCATCGTAATGGCTGCTGTTCAATAGCTTCCACCCTTGAACTTCATCCGATAGTAACAAGCCACGAGCGGTTCAGTAACTATCCAAAACCCCTAGTTATCCTCAAGTTAGTCTACTACTTATATACACGGGCACAAGGCTGTTGAGTAGTTGATTACCCTCTTCGCCTTACTACAAACTGTGTTTTCCTCAGTTATGATGTCCTCCGAGTCTAAGGAGACTGAAAAGGTACGAGCTGTCGGTTGCAAAACCTGTCCCAGGGTCCCAGTACCGCCCACTGTCCCTCCTAAGGCAAGATCGCCCGCTCGATACCAGCCAAACTTGATTCCAAGCCTTCCAAAGTAGCTGTCAAAACTCTGTCCGTATGGTGCTCTAAGATGCTCAGGAAACGACAGTTCTTCTCTGACAAACGCAGCCTTAATCTTCAATAGAGTCAGCCACTGTTCCTTCCTAACGTCACTTAAGAATGCCTGATTCCAACACTCCTTCTCGGGTCCAGTCAATTCCGGCTGTCCCAAGAGCTTCCGTCTAGCATATGCCCGTAGATGATGGAGTTCGATCCTTAGCCTACAATAAACCAAACTCTTTTCCCACAGTTGTTGGAAGCGTAGGATATCGAAATTATTCTCGAATTCTTTGGTTTTGGTAGCCTTTTCTTTGACTCTACAACGATGAAGAACTATTGCTCTTCTTCTGGCGAGTAGGCGGAGTTCTTTGCAGTGAACACGCTCAATATCTTTAATCTGGGCTTTGTGGTATTTGGTGAGCCAACGGTACTCGGTAAGGTGCTGGTTGGTAAAGAAGATGCCGTCTCGTTCCTTTGGGCGACGAAGGTAAATGGAATTGTCAAAGGCGCGGAGGGAGTATCCTTTCCACTTGTAAGGAGGACGTTCGAGGGTTCCGTAGTTTATGGGGGGATGGTGATGTGATACAAGAGGTTTGTTGCAATTCGGACAGTGTTGAGACTGTGATGAATAGCGGGTCTTTTGAAGAGGACGTGCCCGTCGAGGCATATCTAACTAAAAAATGGGAAGACTAACATCGAAGAATCAGACATTAACAGCGAACAGCTATGTGGAAGGCGGGTGTTGGGGGTGTAGTTGGAGATGAGGTGGGGGAAATTGTCCTATTGTCCTACTTTACACTAACCATCCCGTATGAACACAGCTTGAAGTACCTTTTCCGTCACCTATAGACACGCCAAAACAAAATGCTGAGCTCCACCGAGAAAGTAAATCGCAGATACCTACCCAGGTAGCTATGGGATATCAGAACTTTGGGTCTGGCAGCTTTTAGTCCCTAATGCATATCCAAAATACTAAAATAGAAGAAAAACCCATAAATACACACCGGAAAGAAGCGCCAAAAGCCCATCTTACTCAAACCGCTCGTGCCTTGTACCTACTGAAAAACCTAACGCTTCTGCACTGCTGCTGAAATATTCCTTCACCGAATTAACTACCATTTTGGCTATTCCTTGCCCTTTGCTTCTTCTTTCACCTGCACTGCCCAGCCCAATACCAGTGCTCCCAATACCGCTGCTTCCACTTCCAATCTCTGAACTCGGCAGAACATTGTCAGAGGCACTCAAGCTCACAAACAACGAAAACGGCACCATCCACACACATATTCCAAAGAATGCGGAGATCTCCGTAAACGTCGGGTATCGCTCTGTGAAGTAGGGGTCTGTGGTGGAGGAGTAATCGTAAGGGCTGCCTTTGAGACCACCGGCGTGGTAGGTGGCGGAATCGGGATGGCCGGCAGGGAGTGGCGGATTGGAGAAGTGTGTGAACCAGAGGAAATGGTTTGCAACAACGAGAACTGAGATGGTCAGTGGAGGCCAGTGTAGCAGCAGGGATGGAGCGTACGGCAGGAAAAGATGAAGACTGGATCTGACAGCCGAACTTTGGAAATATTAGCGCTCGCTATCTCCATTAATGTAGGCGCTGTAATGGATTTACCAGTAGGGAAGGACTTTGAGATGTTCGCTAGGTAGACTCCATGGCTCGCCGCTGAGAATAGAGTTAACATCCAGGGAAAGCCATCGAAGATGAGCAGTAGGAAGTGCGTGGCAATAATTGTTTGTATTAGCGCTGTGAGAACTTTCTTCGATAGTACGGTGTGCTCTTCCACCAATTCGGAAAGGTAATAGAGGCCAGATGCTGATGGAGGTCGTCAGTTTGCTGACTTGGAAGGAGCGAGATGAAGCTGGAGTGCTGTACCAATCGCAAGAGTAAGAAACGAAAAGCCGATTATCACGCCAATGTATCCAATCAACGGAAATATCCACATTGTTATGGTTACGGGGAGTTTGAAAATGCTAGGTGGAAGTTGAGTTTGAGTTATAGAATAGTAAAAGTGGTGACGTTGCTTAATGCAACAAGCTTGAGGCTCTTTACAGTCCCTGGTGAATGTATATAAAGATAGATATATGCTCTCGTTCCCGAGTTTCCATCAGTCACTAGCTAGCTTATATTCTCTAAGTGGGCTTGCAAAGGAAGCAGACGCCCGGTTTTCAAGCGTGAGATAAATATATTGACTGACCAAAGCTCCGAAAATTTCATGCTCTTCAAGTTGAGAATTACACAGCTGTTTTCGGGGGTATAGTGCAGATATATACTGTTCTATGCTGATTTTTGGACTATGGTACAACACAAGTTCTCTCTCGCTCCAAACCAACTTCCTTTATAGAGCTCAACCTCTGCGTTCAACCCGGTTCAGCTTCTTTGCTGTGTGGATTTGGCTTCGAGTCCTCTGGCCTCTCACAGGCAATCCCTAAATTCGATCATTAGCATTCCGCCACCAAACCACTACAGGACCCATACTTGAGCATGCCGCCTCCCACGGTATGTTCCCATATCTCTCAATCGTTTGATATCTTCGCGCACCGTTCGTCGTAAATCGTTCTCAAGTGTCATCTTGGTCATCTCGTCGACGAGAGAGTTAATCTTTGCCGCAGGCACAGATCCCACTTGCGCGGTTTTGTGAATTGATAGCTTCGCGCAGAGCCTGGCTGAAACATTGGGGCCGACTCCGTAGAAGGACTGAAGCGCAGTCTGTTCACCGGATAAGTTAGCGGTGGTTGTAAGAGTGGTTTGGTTCGTTCGGTGGAATGACCCTGAGCACCCGATTCTCAGGAATGTTGACTCCTAGCATGAAAACCATCTTAAGATAGCGTAGCGGGTTGTATTCTTCGTTGATAGGTCCAATCAGTCGTAAAGAGGGTTTGAATTCTTCGGGGGGTTGTTTACCCGGCACTTTATCACCTATGCCCATCCCATGATCTGCAGCCGCGGCGCAGCTTTCCTAGTGAAGGGACCCCTGGAGCCAGGAGTAGATTGGCTACAGCTTTCATGAATTGGATACATAAAGTATCTACCAACCAAAAGAGAACACCTAACAAATCATCGACCCGCATCCCCACCCTCTGCGTCACCGATTCTGAGATGCACGAATGAACACCATTCGCGATCCCTTCAGCATCAGGAACAAGCCAAACTTCAACCCGGCGCTCCAAATCCTTCGACAACAGCCATTCCTTCTCGCCGCCCAGAACGCCGCCCACTCCCTGTCATCTGAAGTCCAGAAGACGGTTCAGAACGTCGTCACTCCCGCGGTAGACTCAGCCGTTGAAGTCACACAAGAAACTATCGAACAAATGTCGTTCTCAGTACCAAAGAACGTTCCTTCGTTTACGTCCGCCCACCGCGACCTCGAGAACCAGGTATGGAGCGCACGATTCGGACAGAAGGACCTGCCGCTATATAAAGATAAGCCATATTATTCAAATTCGGTTACAGGAAAGCGGAAGGTGTTACGGCGTAAGAGATTTGGATTGTTACTGGCGGCATTGGTATTTGGAGCATATTGGTTTGGATTATTTTCGGGAGAGGGCGTGAAGCTGCCTACCTCTGGAAAGGTAATGACAACAAAGGGAGTGGTGGACTGGGATCAACGGCGAGAGAAGGTGAAGGAGGTATTTGTGGAGAGCTGGGCGGCCTACGAACGAGATGCTTGGGGTAATACGCTCCTCATGATTTGGTTGCTGTTGCTTCATATCAAGCTGGTCTGACAGTGCTCGATCGTTTGTTACAGGATCCGACATATACAGCCCGATCAGCAAAACTGGCAGACAGATGGGTTCCCAAGGTCTTGGTTGGATCATTGTGGACGCTTTAGACACGTTAATGATAATGAACCTAACGCAACAACTGTCACATGCCCGGGAATGGGTCGATCAAACTCTCAACTACGACCAGAAAACCGAGGTCAACACATTCGAGACTACGATCCGAATGCTCGGTGGTCTTCTTTCGGCGCATTACCTCCAGGAAGTACTACAACTTGTTCCTTCAGACAGGAACCCGGATATGTATTTGGAGAAGGCAACTGGTCTGGCGGATCGACTCTTAGGAGCCTTTGAATCACCTTCCGGCATTCCATATGCTTCAGTGAATCTACATACCGCACAAGGAATCCCATCACATGCGGACGGCGGTGCATCTTCGACTGCCGAAGCAACAACGTTGCAGCTTGAACTGAAGTACCTAGCGAAGCTCACCGGTGAACCTATGTACTGGGATAAAGCTGAAAAGGTCATCGAAGTAGTGGATAAACAAGGACCCAAGGATGGATTAGTACCCATATACATCAATGCTGTCACAGGGGCATTCCAGGGGAAGGAGATTCGCCTGGGTTCTCGAGGCGACAGCTACTATGGTAAGTATTACTCCACACCGCTAGTTTCCTTGTACTAACTCGTGCAGAATACTTAATCAAACAATATCTCCAAACCAAAAAGACCGAAGAAATTTACAAGGACATGTACAATGAAGCAATGACTGGGATGAAAAAAAACATTATCCATAAATCTCACCCATCACATCTCACCTTTGTTGCCGAGCTTCCCGAAGGAGTTGGAGGGAAGATCTCACCAAAAATGGACCACCTCGTTTGCTTCGTACCTGGAATGCTCGCCCTCGGTGCAACCATGGGAAGTCCTGTTGAGCGTGCGCGGAAAGCCGCAAGGGGAACAGGATGGGGTACTCAACAAGAGGACGATCTTCACCTGGCTCGCGAGCTTATGCATACCTGCTACCAGATGTACGCCGTCACCGAAACTAGGTTAGCCCCCGAGATTGTATGGTTCAATGCAGACCCTCCCGAGCCAGGCGTTAAGGAAGTGACCGATTACAAGAAAGATATTATTATCAAATCTCGTGACGCACACAATCTTCAGAGACCGGAAACCATCGAGAGTCTATTCGTTATGTGGCGATTGACCGGAGACGAAATATATCGTGACTGGGGATGGAAGATCTTTGAAAGCTTTGTACAGCATTCAAAGGCACCAGAGGGAGGATACACGTCGCTGGACGATGTCACGACGGTGCCAACGAAGAAGAGAGATAACATGGAGAGCTTTTGGCTGGTATGTTTTTTCTCTTTCATCCACAACCTCACAAAATCAATGGAAAAAATTGACAATGAGATTTAGGCGGAGACCTTGAAATATTTATACTTGCTGTTTTCGAAGGATGATTTGTTGCCATTGGATGAAGTTGTCTTCAACACGGAGGCACATCCATTGCCAATGTTTGATCCGCCGCCACACTTCAAGGCGGGTAATTGGAGAAAAGAAAAGGAACTAGAAGCTCCTAATAACTCAGAAACTCCAGCCGTAGAGAAGCCTGCGGGGAAAAAGCGCGTGGCGAAGAAGCCAGCTTGATACAATCTGAAAATTGTTGCTAAATGTTTCGAAATGCTGACCTAAAGATGGGGGAGATAGCAATTGTTTGTTTGGTTTGATTGTACTCTATCTGTACACTTTGCCTTCACTTCTAGTTTATTTCCACATGTTTTTTTTTAGATCACGGCGTCTGCTGCTAGGCATGTGTGGTGCTTTTTCTTCTTCTCTTGTTCTTACTATTACTATGGGATTGGGTTGGATTGGCCTTAGTTAGTTATTACTGATAACTGCTTTTATGACGTTTGATGGTAATTTATTGACGACCTGATTCTTGGAAGGTGCTGGTTGTGTAAACTGAATATTCCTTGAAGACTCTTGTATGACTAAAACCCTAACCACAGCTTTAACTTCATGGGTGGATGCACTAGGTAATGGCGGCAAACTGGCCAACAGATTGTTATTCCCCTGCAAGTGCTCTTTATCCGCTACCCCGGGTTGTGTTCACGTTGAAAATCAATTTGTCCTCAAGAGTTTGCTGGGCGAATCGGAGCTGGTACCCACCTCTTACCAAATACTTACCGGGAGAAATAGCGATCTTCCGAAGCATCCATTCGCTAGCTGCAATGACCATCAAAAAAGATAAAGATATAACGGTGGTGGCACCTGCATTGCTATGATTCATCCTCGTATCGTCGTCGAGTACCGCCGGTCGACTGAATGAGGGTGAATACCTAGGCAGCAGTCCGGGCCGGCATGCGCAGCATACGTGGAACGATAATCACTTCACGACACCATCGGTTCCGAGTCAAGAACAGTCATAGAGTAGAACACAAATCCTGCATAAGTCCCTAGAAGTTCGAAGAAAACGAAGGAAAAAAATCCTGCACTCCCAATCGACATTATTATACTCTATGTTTCGTTTTTCAAACAAAAGGATTTCCCTTCCCCCGTTCTATGCTTCCCCATAGCACCAACACAAATATAACAATATCAGAGAAAACGCCGTCATGATGCTTTCAGGGGAAACCAAGGAAGAGAAAAAAAAAGAACAAAAAACAACTAGAGTATAAAACCAATAGAGAGAGAGGTATACACACAAAGACAAATGCACATGGCCCTCCGCATCTATATATCCACCTTAATCAAGTGGTGGTGGGTGCTCTTCCATAGATGAAAAGACCAGATGCAAAAATTGAAAAGCAGAAACTCCTAGCCCCCAGCCTGTCCCGCCTGTGTGTGTATCGAAGAAATAAGAATGAAAAAAAGGAACTAGAACCCGATTCTATGAAAGAAACCCGTACATAATGATCCCCAGTTCCGTTTTAAATATTGCTTCCCGGTGCAATGTAATGGACAGGAAAGACAACGCCGGTACCAGTAAAAAGGAAAAAACAAGTAGGGATGGTGATAGATGACGCACGTTGAATCTGGCATCATCAGGGAGAAAAGAAAACGAAATGCAGCTGCAGAAGATGAACGAACACCAAATCCAAAGCAAAGACAAAGGAGACAAAACCAAACATATTGCGCCATGTTTCAAAAACCTTTTAAAGCCCAGATCCTCTTTTACCCAAGTCGTGTATCTGTACCATGAGACAAGAACCAGAAACCATCATCGTAAAAACTTTTCTCTCGTTCTCATCATATCGAGGAAGAAAGCAAGGCCCAAACATTAACGCAAACGGTGGTGGCGTAAAGTTTACCACCAAGATTGTCCTCCGGAAGGGTTTCCATAGCTACCACCGCCGCCATACCCGCCAGCGCCAGCACCAGGGCCGCCACCATAGCTTCCGCCACCATAGCTACCACCTGCACCACCGCCATAACCACCAGCTAAAGTAGAATTAGTAAACGGTCCAAAACATATGGAATGAATGAACTTACAAGAATTCCCTCCATATCCTCCATTAGATCCGCCAAACCCACCAGGAGGAGGGCCAGAAAATCCACCGGTTCCACCACCGAACTTTCGGAAATCACGAGAAGCACTAGTGCCACGGCCACCACGGCCACCACCAGGGCGTCCAGAGCCTCCACGGCCTCCGCCATAGCCACCTTCCCTAGCAACAGTTTCCAAGAATGGGGGAACCTCCTGATTAGCCTCCTTGAGGAGATCGATCAACTCCCTTACTATACCACGATTATTGCGGTTAAAGAAGGCAGTAGCAATACCAGTGTTACCAGCACGACCGGTACGACCAATACGATGGACATAGTCATCGATATCAGTGGGAAGATCGTAGTTGACAACATGGGTGACATTGGGAATATCCAAACCACGTGCAGCAACAGCAGTCGCGACCAAAATGGGGAAACGTCCAGAGCGGAACACCTCAAGGGCACGCTCACGCTCACGTTGAGTACGATCTCCATGGATGGAAGTGGCTGGGAAGTTCTGATTAATTAAAAAGTCGCTTAGGGAGTCGGCCATACGCTTGGTTTCAACGAAGATGAGCGTGAGACCACCCTTATGAGTATGAAGAATGTCGAGCAGAACTGATCTCTTGTCGGGATCTTCAACGTATTCGACTTTTTGGGTAATGTTCTCGGAGGTGGAACCAACGCGTCCAACCGACAAGAAGATGTAATCTCTCAAGAAATCCCTAGCGAGCATTTGGATGTCCCGAGGGAAAGTGGCCGAAAACATGAGAGTTTGGCGTGAATCGGTTCCGGGCATGTCTTCACCCTCGACAATGCGACGAATTTGAGGCTCAAATCCCATGTCCAACATACGATCGGCCTCATCGAGAACAAGGTACTTGATGTTGGTCAAAGAGATGCGGCCACGTTCAATGAGATCGACCAGACGACCGGGAGTAGCAACAAGGAGATCACAGCCACGTTCAATCTGACGGAGCTGAGAACCAATATCAGCACCACCGTAAACAACGCAAGGCTTGACCCAAGAGCGATAGGCGAATTTCCGGGACTCCTCGTAGATCTGAGACACAAGCTCGCGGGTAGGGGCGAGGATCAAGGCGGTAGGGAAGGCTTTTCTCCTTCCAAATCCAGCTACATTACCGGCCTGGGCGGAAGAAGGGCCAATCATAAAGGACTGCGAAAGGATGGGAAAAAGGAAGCCACCAGTCTTGCCAGAACCGGTCTGTGCACAAGCCATTAAATCTCTGCCGCCGGAAACGATAGGAATCGAGTATTTCTGAACAGGGGTAGGGTTCTTATATCCTGCCAAAAATATGTTGGAAAGCAAGTGCGAGTCGAGGGGAGGGCTGGTGAACTCGGTGACTGCTTCAGGCACATCGTGTCCGGAAGCCTCGACGGGAATGTCATCGTATTTGTCAAAGTTGATACCAGTTTGCTGTTTGGTAACATCGTTTGGAACACCAAAGAGTTCTCTCTCGAGACGTGCGTTTTCAGGTCCAGGAACGTGTTTCCCATCAACCCAACGACCTTCGCCATAGTTGCCACGGGAAACGGGAGCGCCATAGCTACCAGCATCAAAGTTACGAGCAGGGCGCGGAGGAGGCATGTCCCAGTTACGCTGTGCAGGAGCAGCAGGAGCACCCCATCCATTGGCGACAGGACCATTAGCACTACTATAGACAAGAAATTGTAAGCTCGTAATTCAGAATGAAACTAGTTGTTTTGGTGGAGCTGGAAAGGGAGGAAGTAATCAAGACATACCCGTTTGCCCATCTGGAAGCTTGGACACCGTTCGAGTGACCGTGCTCGGGTGCGGCTACGGGGTTTGGTGCAGGGCTAGGACCGGGTGCAGGCCGTCCCATAGAGGCTCTCATGTGTGGCGGAATGTAAGCCTGCTTGGGGGGAGGACCAGTCGCAGCGGGGCCACTGGCATGGACAGATTCGTTGATGCCCATGTTGGACATACGTTGATTGAGATCAGCCATCGTCACTATTAGGTTATTTTTTCGAGGAAGTCGTTGACTTTATCGTGTAGGGGCAAAGAGGTAGGGTTGAAGAAGCTATTAGTAGTAGTGGTGCAATGAAGCAAGGCAGTGAAAAGATGATACTAAAAGGGCCTCCGTAATGTGCAGAGAGATGGATGAAAGTTCGAAAGCGCTTCGTATCTTTCCGTTAACTAGTCTAAGTAGAAGGAAAGACTGAAATCGAAAACTTTTGTAAACGCGTGGAGTCCTGTGTGAATGGGGGGTATGTGATGTGGATGGGTGGGTGTAGTAGAATGGTGTAGTAGGAGAGAAGAGTGGAGAGTGGAGAGAGAGAGAATGAAGAGAGCAGTAAATCGAGAGAGGGAAGAGTTTAACGAAGAATGGGAGGAAAAGAAAATTCGGTTAGGGTTTAGCTTATTTCACATCTACCAAGCAACTGCAAATGGCCTGGGGAAGTAAGCGCAGCAACCTTAACATCGCCACGGAATTTTCAGCCAGCTCAGCCTGTTGCCCTACAGATATATAGGTCAACATCCGCTATCCATCATCAGGACTTTCGGTGCAAAATGCACGGAAGATGGTTCGGTCACTCGTCCATCAGCATCAGCTTCGTTATTGACATTTCCTGAACCTTGCACCCGGGCCTATCATTCGTTTATCGTCTTCCCCCGCCACCCGATAACCAATTTTCCCGCCTTGCAAGTTCCAACTCTAACCCAGCTTTATGTCGAGTTATAGTAATAGGGATCCATCTAGTACTCTAGCTATAGCATCCTCCCACGGCGACTTAGTTTCCCCTAGTTCACCGGGCAGACCACTCTACAGGCACAGGAATGCATCATACCATACCCATTTCTGTTGGATATTTGAGAGCTTGAATTTCATAACGCTCCCTTCTAGCTGTTTACTTTACCGTGCTTCTTCTACACATGAATGCCGAAGCAGCATCAAATCTAAGTATCTAGCTCTCTGTCATTTTCTCATCGTCTTCATCATCGCCCTCCAGGGCCTTTTTAGCCTCCTTCTCGGCCACTTCCACGAGCTCTTTAGGAACTTCCTCGTGCCTGCCGTAGCCTTTGACTGAACCCTCTTCTGTCTCACTCGCTGCCGCAGCTGCTTGGTCAAGCCGAACCCAAGTCATCTCCAGCTCAAAGTCCTTATCTTTTCCAGAGTTATCACCGTGTGCGACGAGGATAATTCTAGCAGCGTGCTTGACACCTTCCTCGAGGGTAATATTTGGGAGATCGAGTTTCTCGAGCTCGGCCTTAGCTGCCTGGCGTCCGCGGCCAGTTGCAGCCCCAAAATAACCCTATAACAGATCGATCGGTTAGCTATACTGCTTCAGATTTTAACGAAACTGTATGCCATACCCAGCTAACCCCGCTAGGCTCCACCATCCATAAACTTGGTCCACCCTCTTCGTCCACACCTCCAATGATAGATGTAACCCCGAAGGGTCGGACACTTGAGTAGAGAGTGTACGCCTGAGTGTATTGACCCATACGGTCCGCAAGGCTGGATACTGGGATCGGACCATGGTACTGTTTTCGCCACGATGAAGCCTCGTTACGTGCACGGGAGGTGAAGTGACGAGCGTCAGGTATCAGCCCAGAGCATGCCTAAATTGTTGCGAATGAATTAATACTCCGGCTCCCAATAAACACCGTACGGTTCGCAAGCTAAGCGGTGGGAACCAACAATTCCAACGTGTCTGTCGACTGTAGAAACCCTTTTATTGCTTCCGGGAATGAGCAGTTTGCTTTGGATAAGCTTCTCGACAGCGAGAACTACACCATCCTTGCATCGCAATCCGATGGCAGTTCCTCCATTCTCGACAGCTTTCGTAGCATATTCTACCTGCCGGAGGTCAACATTCCATCTTGTAGGCTATACCAGAGGACGCGGCAGAAAGATCAGAGATGTCGTACCTGAAAGTTTCGGCCGTCGGGACTGAATACAGAGTTGGAAAGATCGTAACCTGTGCCGATAGAGGTCTATGGTGAGTTGTGGTTAGCAAACCTGCAGCAGAGTTTTAGAGATTCTAGGGCGGTAATCATGGAGTTGCAAAGGAAGGAAATGTAATAAAGAAACTTACCATGATGGGTGGATGGATATCAAGAGATGGAAATCGACGGGTGGGGCGGTGGTGTAGAGGTGTTTGGGGTCAGGTTAGGTCTGAGGTGGGAGATTCCGCTCGTTCAAGAAACGAGCTAAACCCATGGGCGTTTTACTTGGCAAGGTTCTACGATCTTATATCAAAAAATGACTCTATCCCAAACGCTTCACATTGGATTGCAACCCCGATATGCTACAAACCCGCCACGCAACCTCGTCTTTCTTCGAGTTTAAACCCCAAAAATACACAGACTATCTTTTCAAATACGACACCTCCGCGGTCCCAAACAATCCAGACAACGCTCTTCACGCCAAACGCTGCCACCTCCCTACTCTCAGCTCACTCCCACCCCGGCGAAGTAATCTGGTCGTCATCCCATCTGCTCTAGGAACGTGATCACCATTTCCCTTGACACCGGGATTTGATCCCTTTCAAATGATGGGAATAACGCGTGACCGCGAATTATATCGTTCACCACGCATACGGGTTCCCATACATCGGATGGTGGGCCCACAGGATCCAAGAACTTGATCTCCGGTGAGGCAGGCCAGACAGGTGTGGAGAGGAATAGAATAGATAGATTTACAGCCGCGCCGAGAGGAATGGCTCTCCAAAATCAGCAATTTTGATGGTGCAGGCAGAAGTGAAGCACCGCTTCTGGATTCGTGGGTATGACTGTATGGCTCTCTATCTGTCACGGCGGATGGTTTTTGAGAGTTGCTGAGATACTGGTAAACTTGTTTGTCGGACCAGAGGTACATGCCGGAAATGATTTTGCATTTATGATGAACAATATTGCAATTGTATAGGTGGACAATTCTTTGCTAGCTGTACAGCTGCCTTCCGCGAAACGTCCGGAATCGCCGGTATACTCTAGCACAGTAAACAGGCTTGGTCCAAAGGGTACATTAGTAGTTGACTGTTAAACCAAGTCAGTATGTAAAGGTATTTACAGGTACTAGACCGTTCGGACCCTCGACCTCAAATTCATCCAGCACTTCTGGAACGAACCCACTCATTACCTTGGTACCACCCAAGGAAGTACAGGACATGACTCCCCGTCCATCTTGGATTTAGCAATGGTGACAATCCTTAGCGACGCGTATTGGTTCCGCTGTTGTTCCTTTATAAACCACACTGTCAAATAGGAACTGTAACCAAGCCATGCACAGTACCATTGTGGATTTGGTCGCCGATATGAATGTGCTTTCGTGATACTGGACGTCTTCATTCTAGAAGTAGATTAGTGCGGCGGCCATGAAAGTAAGTTCGTCAGGATGCTTAGGTCACGAGTCACGGCAGGTGTTCGTGGCTTGGTATATTTGGCAAGGCTGAAGCCTGGGGGATGCCGAAGCGCTCTATTGAATCTTTGTGCTCTCGTACCTAGAGTTTTCATCGGTCGGCAAGCTTAGTCCTATAACACAGTGAAATACTGGCGTTTCCCTGTGTACAATAATTAAGAGTTCGCAAAATGACCAATTCCTTTCATGAAATGCTCTAGAGTAGTACCCTGATTGGGTTGCGAGGCAGAAAATGCTGGCTTAAAACTGATACCAGGGAAATACTCGGTAACGGAGGTATTTATTTTGGACACCCGGATCTAGGCGCCGAGTTCCTGTATCTACCGTTGCTTCTCCGAACCCTTTCTTCGGCGAATTCCTCCCACTCCCACTCCCACTCCACTTCTCTCTCTTCTCCCCTCTTCCGGTTCCTTGTGCAGCAGGATTCTCTCCGTACTTCAGCTCTTCTCACCAATCTACACATAACCTTCCTCTTCTCACAGAATTGCCATCTTGTTACCCACCGCCACTACTACCCACACACCAAGATGCTTACCAGAGTACGCCCCCGCACAGACAGACCCACGCGGGCTGTCGTCATTGTTGCTATCTGAGCACACTGGATCTATCACTAACGGCGCCAACAACCACAGTCCCTCTTCAATGCAGCAAAGTCTGCCAGCACTCGCAATGCTGTAGTTCATACCCGACGTATGTACTTACTGATCTGGATGCGATGCGAGATTTATACGGACCTGTGGAGGGTATACCTGAGCGATTTAGGGTGCTGATGGATTTGGGACATAGCTATGGCCACTGTCGAGTCCGACATCTTCAAGCCCACAAAATTCGGAGGAAAATATACCGTTACATTGATCCCCGGTGATGGTATCGGTGCGGAAGTTTCGGAGTCTGTGAAGACCATCTTCAAGCAGGACAACGTTCCGGTTCAATGGGAACAGGTCGACGTCACTGGCCTGCAGAGCGGAACGGCCGACCCTGAGGTTCTTTTCCGGGAATCTGTCAATTCCTTGAAGCGCAACAAAGTTGGACTTAAGGGTACGACAGCTCTAATTTCTTTTTTTCTTGTACCTCTGGATTTAGCATCTGCCACGGCTTTCTATACCGAACAAGTACCCAATTACTCTATAACCAACCCCGACTTGTCGAATAGCCTCTAGTGACAGCGCCTAGGGTGTTGTGAGACAACGCTGTCTGAACCGACCGTTTGATACCATTGGGCAGAGGGGCTTTGTGGAAATGGCATGGACATTGGCCAACTAACTGGTTGATGTATAGGCATTCTTTACACTCCCGTTGAGCGCTCTGGACACCAGTCTTTCAACGTCGCCCTCCGTCAGGAATTGGACATCTACGCATCTGTTGTCATGATCAAAAATATGCCCGGATATACTACCCGCCATTCCAATGTAGACATGTGTATTATCCGCGAGAACACCGAGGGGGAATACTCGGGTTTGGAGCATCAGTCGGTTCCCGGCGTTGTTGAGTCCCTCAAAATCGTCACCAAAATGAAGTCGGAGCGCATTTCCAAGTTTGCATTCTCCTTTGCAACGGCAAACAACCGGAAGAAGGTCACCTGTATCCACAAGGCCAACATAATGAAGCTTGCAGATGGTCTTTTCCGAAAGACTTTCCACGATGTTGCGCTGGCGTACCCTCAGTTGGAGGTTAATGACATGATTGTCGACAACGCTTCTATGCAAGCCGTCTCTAGACCCCAACAGTTCGATGTTCTTGTTATGCCCAATTTGTACGGATCCATTCTATCTAATATTGGTGCAGCTCTTGTAGGAGGTCCCGGTATTATTCCTGGCGCCAACATGGGCCGTGAATACGCTGTATTTGAGCCCGGATGCCGTCACGTTGGTCTAGATATTCAGGGCCGTGATCAGGCAAACCCCACTGCCATGATTCTATCAGCCACTATGATGTTGAGGCACTTGGGTCTGGATGACCACGCCACTAGAATCTCCAAGGCAGTTTATGATGTCATTGCTGATGGGTGCGTCTTCGAGAATACCGGTGGGATTTGAGCAATATTGCTGACAACCTTATAGAAAAGCCCGTACTAAGGATATGGGTGGTAATACCACAACTCACGAATTCACCACCGCTGTTCTCCGCCGTATGGAAACTTTGTAAATGAGGAACAGCAGGAGGGTCGATTAAAGGACGGACTTTCGATTGGCACTCTATATACGACCACACCAAACGTCATAATGCAGTTAATGTTCCTTTTTGGCGGCGTACTCTTGGGAGGGGAGAATGGAAAAAGGCGTGATCTGTGTGGTTATGGACTTGTGGCCTTGAGAACGTGGGAGCGGAGCAGGCGAGTGATTTTTACTAGGGGGGGCGTAAAGGGTGTGTACTGTAGTAATTCCCATAGATAGAACTTCGGACGCAAGTTATGAATACCAACACTTTTTTCATTCCAGTTTTCCCAACGCCGTAAACAAAGCCAATCATAATAATGTATACTTAAGTAGTAGCCACTTCCAAATCAGAATGCAATCCTCCTCTTCCTCCCGGTATATTTACTATCCTTCTTCACCACCTTTCCCTTCCTCCGGTCTCTCTCCTTCTTCCTCATAATCCACTGCTTTGTGCTCTCTCTCTTCCGGCCCGACACCGTATGCCGCTTCCTCTCGTCAAGAATCTCTACTCCCTCCATCCTGCGCACACTATCGGTAATATCCCTCCCACTAAGATCACCGCCGGATCCCACCGTGAGCACAAGATACAGCTTCTGATTCTTGGTGTCTGGATCATCCTCTAGCAGACCGGCGCCGAAACCCGCCTTCACCGCCGCACCTGTTATCATTCCACGTTGCAGCTCGTTCTTAGGGTAAAACTGTAGCACTGCCTTCCCGCCGCGTTTCAGGCTTGCATAAAGGCCATCAAAGAAGCGCGAAAGCCTTCCCTGCGGAGAAACATCGGAGGTTTCGGCATTGCAGAGCCATTGCACGGCGCTCACACTCACCGCCGCATCAAAAGTGCCCGGACGAAATGGTATCCCTTGGCCCATGTCTGCCAACAGAAGGTCGCCCGTCGTGTCCCGGTCTAGCGCCACCGCGAGCATCGATGGCGCTATGTCCATCCCTACCCATGTATGGCCTTCTTCGTCGAGGATCTCTCCAGACAGTCCTGAGCCGCTGCCGATATCGAGAATGAATGAGCTTGAGGGTAAGTCCAGGAGTTCTAGACATCGACGCGTCATCGACGCTTGAATCGATTGGATACGGGATGAGGTGGTGTATTTTTGGGACTCGCCATCGTCGTAAAACAGGTCTGGCGGGCTGCAAAGCGTCAGTGGTTGGACAGGGGAGGGAGAAGGGAGCAAACAGAATGTCCTCGGGGCGCGACATATTTGCAACGATGATCAGACCGCGGGAGCTGTTGTAGGGCAACTGAGGTATCAGAGGTTTTGATAGACTGGGACAGCCACAAAAAAACTGTGGGGTGGAATACGCTAAGCATGGGTTGGGGTTTGTCTTCAATGCTCATGGAATATCACTCAGATATATAATGCTATCTCAACTTCTGAGAGTTCTTCCTTTACAAATCTGTTTCTAGATATTTTTATTACACGCTTCAACCCCTAGCTCCTAGAAGTCGTCACGATTCGGGAGAGAAAGGGAATAACGCCACACGTGAAGTTTCGGTGATGCAGGCTGTGCAACCCCGCCCTTTCAGCTTGTGATCAATGCCGCAGATGCTACGACAAACCCTTTGGAGTTTCACGGGAGATTTCCTTCGCTCTCAACCGGAAGCGTGGTCGTCGTTGTCAAGAAACGGTAGACCCGGGCTGGTGCTCATTCCGATGAGGTCACGGAGGATAAGTTCACGGGTCACGATTCCACCGCATGATCCCTGCCAATATTCAGTCTCCTGCAGACGCGACAAAGTGGCCGGGCATTCAATATAGAGCACATCAGCACAAGTTGAGAGATAAAAGGCTGAGACTGCTGTAAACGACTAAATAACGCAGTACACTCGCTGGACAAGGCGTCTGCGGTGAGAGTCGGCAATCCGGAGAAACATAGAACATCAGCGAGAGAGAGCGAGAAATGAAATATTTTGAGTGGTTCCGAGTCGCGCGTTCAAGTTGGAAAACCACTTCACTTACGACATCCAGAAACCATCACCACACACCCCCGTCATCCGCCGCAGTCTCTAATCAAGCAATCACTTCTCCTTTTTTCCTCAGCCCACCGAACAACCCATCACCACGACCCACCCACACCAAAGCTCCACTTTCCCCAATCCATACCCTCCGCCTTTGTTTCGTCGTTGCACGGTAGACACTTTGGAACAATGCGCACTGCTGCCCTGCGATAGTTGATAGTTTAAGCTTCTTCGCTCTATGAATTTTCGGTTGTCGCTTCTGTCGTTTTAACTCGACATCATCTGTCCTCAACGAGCCAACCGACCGCGTCAGAGCCTTCACGTCTATTCCCTCTCTTTTGTCCCGACCACCGTCTCACGACAACAATGGCCGAGGTCGCTGCCGCTGCAGCATCTCTGCAATCACTACATTCACATAACGGAACGGGCCTTCTAGTACCTCCCGGTCGCGCTGAGCCAGAAAGCTCGCCGGCTCGATCTCATGGCGGCACCCGAGCGTCTTCGGTCGAAGAAGACAAGAACGGCAACCACGAGGACGGAATGGGACGACCTAGCACGACAGTCTCAGGCTCATCCAGTGTCTCGGGTGGGAACCATGGGGGAGGAAGCATGGTTTTTGCGCCACTTACCGCCAAGAAGGGACCTCAGAGCTTCTTCTCAGGCAGCAAGATAAAACATCTCAAGAAAGCCGATGGTATTCCGCTATGGAGGGTCGACATACAATACGAGTTTCTTCAAGCGGTGTTCAAGGATACACAACTAGTCTTTACTAATGTTTATACCGGAGAGAAGGGGTACTCTTTTGCCGACATATATGTGGATGCTATGGCCCGAAGCAGCAAGACGAGCAAGATTCTACGAGACAAGTTGTTGACGGAACGAGAGAATGCCCTGAACATGGCTATGGTCTGCCTGTTAGTTAACGTTGGGAGAATGAATACAACACTCAACTGTGAGTCTCCCTTCCGGAATGCTTATATAAATCCGGATGCCGCTGACATTTGGTGGTATAGTTTTTCCTGAGATGAAAGCGCAACTGCGGACTTATCATGCCATTCCATCATTGCAAGCACACACCGATAGCAACGCCTACAAGCAGTTGCAGGATGCTCCACGCCTCAAATCTATCCTGAAAGGTGCATGTGAGGACCGAGCCGAACCGCAGACATTGGAACAAATCATGAAGCAGAGGTCACCCAGTACTAATCCCATCAATCTGGTGTTCATTCTATCAACATATGCTCCAAAGGTTTCGGAGTGCCACTTTCCCGAAAACATGGACTTTTACGACCTGGTTATGCGAACTACGTTATCTTCGAGGAGTAGGGCTAGAGCTTTTCTCTGGTTAATGTGGTTTTACCTCGAGAGCGATTTTACCGAGCAGAAATGTCTGGAGAATCCATTTGGAAAGGGCAAACTCAGTAGAGATAAATCAAAGTCATGGTGTGTACCGGAGTTTGAGTATCTGACTGAAGAGCAAGCGGCAAAAGAAAACGTGGATACAGAGGAAGAAATCGCATTCGGGGAAGCTAAGCGTGAAGAAAGAAAACGTATGTATGCAGTACCGGCAACCAGGACCACCGGAAACGGGAACATGCAGGTCGCTAAGCATGAGTTTGTAGGTTTGCTTGGTGAAATTCACAGTGCTCCACCAGGGTCAGGAAGGGGACGGGGGAGAAAGGACAAGAGCTGTAAGTTCTACAGTTACTCAACTCCATCATGCTCGACTCTTTATAACTATATCTAACTCGGCGGACTATAGTTGAATCTGGTCCATCACCAGATGCACAATCTCCATCAGGATCCCCCCCTGCAAGTATGAAACCATTCTCCATGCGATAGCACCTTAACGTCTGAATCATAAACTGACGTTTGATCAGGTTCAGCTCGAAGGGGTGGCATCCGCCCTCACTATATGTACGAATATGATTCGGAGTCACGTACTCGATCTGTCTCACCAGAAAACCAATACACCCCCGCAAATGGAAGCAAAGGCAATCGTCGCGTCTCAGGCATAATCAAGATGCCGAATATGCTCCATGGTGATACACTTTCGCCCGCCGATACTCCAAAGAACAAGGGCGGAAGACCAAGGAACTCTGGGAAACGTACCGCCGATGGAGAGATGAAGCTCGGCCAACGGATTATAATCACAAAAGGGGGACGCCCGCTTGCCGCATTAGAGGGCGCATATTCGACAGTCAATCGCTCCTTACTTTCCGCCGACCGATCAAGCCCAATGGTGATGGAACGTATTGGCCCAAGACAGAGGATGACTACGCACCAAATGGCGGTGCAGCAGAATCGGAAGGACCGCGTAAATCATGTCATTGATCGAGAGTTGCGCCGGTTGGATAAGAAAAAAAAGGCGTCGAGGATGAAACAGGGCTCTATTTCAAGAGCATGGAGTCGTATCAAAGACCTTGAAGAGCCACTTTTCATGAGTGATGACGACGAGAGACCACTCAAGCACTCACAACATTCGATTGAGGTATACGATGAGGAGGGAAACATGGTGAAGCGAGAAGACGATGATGATCGCCCACATCCCGCAAAGAGAGTCAAGGTGGATAGGTCACACAAATTCGCCAATGGAAGTGTTAGTCGTGGCCCAGCAGGATTGATTCCCCGTAAAGAAGAGGAAACGGGAGACGATGACGACTTTGGAGAGGAAGCTATGAGCCTTGCGGCAGCAATTAGACGGACGCAACGCCGGTTAGAGAGGTGGGGAGAGGCCAAGCGACGCCTGGTTGCTGGTCTGACTTTGGTGGATGACGGGCAGCAATTGCCTGAAAACGACGCCGAGCGTGTGGAAGAAGATGCGGAGAATGAAGAAGATGAGGATATAACTAGACGGCCTGCCGAGGCCGAAAACGCTGAGAGTGACGAAGACGAAGATACCATCATGGACTAGGAGGCTACGAATTCTTGGGAGGGGAATCAGGTTTAGTCTAATTTTCTGTTACTTACACTTAGAGATAAGATTTGATTTTCGTTGTCTATTGCTGCTGTTTGCAATTGGGGCTTACGCTTTTCTTTGGGGTTTACTGGTGTTGGATTTGTTTTGCGTCTGCGTTCCTTTTCTCCTTTCTTGCATGTGTTACAAATGGGGGTCGCCATTACTTCCTTTATCTACTTCGACTCTAGTTTTTTACTTTGAATAAAAGGGTTTTTCCTTGGAGGAGTTTTGTATTTCTCTAGCTAGCTGGTGCTAGTGCTGATAATGTGGGTTGGTCTACTTCTGACATGCTGTGTATGATTATGATGTGTATGGCAAAAGAGAATTGATTAATGCAGGGCTTTGTGTAAAGCTACGCCTCAATCAAGCGTCGTACGCTTGGAGAGGTGTTGATATGAAGCAAAAGATGGCAGTCCAATAAAATCCGAATGCGCGGCTATGATCTAAAACAACTGTCGCACAAGCGCGCCAATCAAGGGTTTGCCTTGAGCCTGGCTTAAAACCACCTAGCACTAGCTTCAACAGCTCTCTCCTCAGTTCCCAAACAATACAATGAAGCAACGCACCACGTATCTGGTTTCTAGTCCCGAAGCAACTCACTCAGACAATTTCGTCATCGAGTTCACAAGTCTACAGATCAGATCCCTACAGGCTGCTCGCGAAGACCGCTACACAATCGGCTACGACGAACTACCAACGCAAATACAGAATGTCCTGAGTCAATGCAACGAACTCCTTATCCGTTGGTCGACCGGTAAACCTTATGCCAGCGTTGATCCATATGGATCTAGAGTGCCGGCAGGATTGCATATATTCGCCTCGCGAAGGCGTGAGGCTATCCCGTAATGTCGCCCGGTCCAGGGGTAGCTGGTACTCGTTGCTAATTGGAACAGCCCCGTTTGCAATTTGCTGAACAGCGCGTTTGGAATCAAAGATTGTAAAGGCTTAGAGGAATCCTTCACCCAAGTCCCTGGTGGCTACCAATTCTACTCCCCGCTGGATACGATCGCTGCTTTTGGACCGTATCTTAATGGCCTCCTATGCAGTCCCAACAACCAAGACTGCAAAGCTCGGACCGGGTCGATCGATTCGGCAGACTACATTGATATAAAGTTCGACGCCGTCTCTCAAACACTCGTTGCCAACACGTTCTGGTCTCAGCCGAAGGAGCCATGGCAGGAAACGATCCGAACTACACAAGGGCACAAAAACATTGAAGTGGGTGTTTTGGGGAACGAAAGACCCATGGATGACGAAAGCTTAACATTAGGCGGATTTTTGCATGTCGTAGGGGTAGATAATAAGCTAGGTACGTGATAGAATCAACTTTATCTCATAGGAACTCACGAAGATCCCTAGAACCTGTTTTATTCACCTTCGCTTCACGGCATTTTCAGTTCCCTGCGTCATATAGCCTTACGACCGTGAAGCCCACCGGCCTACACCCAAAGCTCCAGCTTTCTATTTCACACTCACTTAAAGCACCGAGTAAAGATTGTACCTTGAACGCTTACTTCACACTACCACTCGGTCTCTTTGTGGATAAATACCAACTATCTTCGACAAATCCCCAGCTTCTCGAATCTCTCAATATCAAACGACTACGGAGTTTCAGCGGAGAAACAGACCTCGAAGCACCGGTGTGGGGAAGCAATCTTTGGGGAAGTACAGTTCTAGTAGAGGTTGATCACTTGCGCTCAACCGAGAAGGCCGGGCTGAGCGTAGATTTACCACTGCATCTTCGGTATCTCGAGCCCAGATATAATTCTTCTGAATCGGAAGTCCGGTTTGCACTCCCATCGGTATTTTGGGCTTGTCACAGCGAAGAGTGGAGTAAGATGAGGGCCAGTCCATTTGATAGGTCGCGTCTAGGATGGGAGCATTTGTTTCCCGAGCAGACTATGTATTACCACTTATCCCCCGCAGAGGATGCGTGGAAGTCCGTCGAAGTACCTGTATTGGACCTTCAACATGCAATGATGGTCAAAATAGGTACGGTTGCAGTTATATTGGGTGGGTTCTTGTGGGTTTCCTGGAAGATATTAGCAGCTTCTCGAGGAGGCAAAAGCGAGGAACGTGTGAAGAAGACCCAGTAGCTTGTATATATCTGTACACTAACCTATCTGTTTTCTATTCTCTGTCTCATAGTTAATAACGTTAATAACTTGTATGTCCTTATCATTGTTGAACTTGCAGGCGCCGTATGGACATCAAATGCATTGCTGCTCTCGTGACTGACGAAGGAGTTTACCGGCTACTTGCAGACACCAACATACGTCATTGAGAGCCGCACCTTAAACCAACCTCACAACATTGTCGCAAACCACCATCCACCACACGCTTTCAACAATGGCATTTCGACTCTTTGCTTCTCCTGCTGCTGTCCTTAGCGTTGGCCTCGGCGCCAGCTACGCCTACTATCATTCCACTCGCCAAATATCAACAATATCACCGCCTCTCCAGACAGAAAGCCGTGAAGCGTCCTCTTCTGCCTTCAGTGGATCCAGCATACCCTCCTTGGGTCTGAAACACAAACAGATGGCCCCTCCCCCTAGAGATCGCTCTGGATACAACCCTACAGTCTATAGACAGGTTTCTACCGGTAGTTTTGTCGGTCTAGCAGTCGGTTTGTGTGTTTCGAGGTTCGGAAAGACGTTGTGTTTAGTTCTTGGAGCCTTGATGTTGTTAGTCGAGGTGAAGCACCCCGGGGACGGAAACGAGCGGAATCAAATAAGCTAACAGGCCGTTTGCGCAGACATTGGCAAGACAAGGAATCGATGTGCTACCAGCAGGGAAAATCAAAAGATGGGCAGAGCAGGTGGATGTTCGTGGGTTGATCTTAAAAAATACCCCATTTAAGTATGTTCCTTGCCAACATGACTCACAGAGACACGGGCTAATGAGGTATTTGGAGGGTATCCTTCGGTGCTTCTTTCATTATGGCCTCAATGTATGGTTAGGTCGGAAGAATTGAGTTGGCTGTGTGAATACCTAGGTGGTCACAAACTACTGGCGAGTTTTTGTGTTCATCCTCACCTAATCGAGCGCCAGTGCTTTTTGATCGCCTAGATACTCGCTGTCGGAAATGTTGGGTCGTACCCAATTCATAGCTAAGCAGGGAAATCAATCTGCTGTGCTCTCGTTCTCACAGTTTCTGTTGCTTGCATGCTCTGCTCCTGCCGACTGGTGAAGCGAAGGATCGAACGATTGGATAATGAGATCTGCGGTTAGCGCGATATGCCGTTGTGTTGAATTTGTTTGTGCACCAGCCTCAATGTGATGCTTTCATGGTGTGCCGGAGCAGACAACCCCTCTTCTAGCACTGGTCTAGGAGGTCATTATCACTTAAGTAACAACCCACATAAATTTAATATGGTTGGGGGGTGTTATTAAGCATCAATTCGCCCGAGTCGAATGTGCTATTTCCATAGCTGTGAAATGCCCGAAGATTTGATGCCTATGGATGCCCACACATCACAAGTGACCGCCATGATTTCTATAACCTTTCGCCCCAATCTGCCTGCCTCTAGATCTGGTTAATTGCAAGAGCACTCAAGAATCGCCTTTTGGCGCCCACACTTCGACCTCCGGCACCAAACCTGGGTATCTGAATTCCGTGTATCGAGAAAACAAAGCAGAGCGCATACACCCTGCATCCAATAGCCCCTGTGGACATAGCAGTTCTCCCAATTCATTTTAAATGGCTGAAGATCGTGTGTGCTTGGACAAATCAAAGAGGTGAAGACAAACCTAACCCAGAACCGCTAAACTGCAAAGAGGTCTGAATGGAAAGACGGACATATAATCCCGTGACGCTCCTAGTGTTGCGCAGGTTCCGAACAGACAAACTCCGGGTCGGTACCTAGCAAAAGGTTTGAGGAACCGAGACTTTGCCCGAAATCGATATTACTGTTCCGAAAAAGGGAGGCTTGGTTGTTGAGAGCCTTATTGTAAAGTGATATCGTTCTACCAATATCGATAAATGGTTCTTGGATGGCTGGTGGACATCGACCGGACGTATTAAAATGTGATCTCGTTTCCTAACCATCCCTCAATAGTATGGTAATGTCCTAGCGGGTCGTGCTTTTTGACAAGTGTTATTTACTTCGAATTTCCGGTTTCAGCAGGATCCAGTCACTTGTATGTTTTGGCCACAAACGCCGTCCCGAGCCTAAAATAAAAGAAGACGTTACAATATTATAAGTTATCACCCTCGTTATGCTAGGGTATCAATGTGGTATTAAACGGAGTAATTTGAAGCCAAGGGCAGGGCTGCCAGAACTGCCAGTCCGTACTCTTATCTGACATCATAGACCATCCTGTTTGAACTATGGATCAACTGGAGGTTGGTTCTGTCATCGAGACCCTTTGGCACCCGTAAAAATTGCTTATCCAAACATTAGCGAGTGATCCAGTAGGATTGAATAGTCCTGAAGGCCCCATTCAGATATCTAGAGTCTCGGTTATTACTTAATGAATACCATCCCATAGACCAACCTACAGCCCGGTATAGGTGCTCCTCCAGTTTGTAAAAGTCTCAGATGGTCTCTCTGGCCTTGCCATCCCACATACCCGACGTTAATGTGAATGGCCATCTGAGGTTTATACGGTTGGCCTATAGAACTACCCCACACCTCCCGTTCCATCTATCGATACGGCACCTTTAAATTTGAATGGCCATCCGAGTGCATATGGGGGCCAGGCGGCTGCTCCATAGAGATATCTCGCACCTCTCACTCTGTCTGTCACTGTACTATGGTTCATTCGAATGGCATATAGCTTCCTTCAGCGTAAAAGGCTTCCTTTCTCCCTCTTCGATTACAGAAGATTTCCCACCTGCGAGTTCCTTTACAGGCTATCACAACTACTCGATTTCCTACTAGTCCAAATATTTGATTCAATTCAATCTCTTCAGCTCCAACGCCCCTCCATTCCTCTCCGCCCATTGGCATTCTCTCCTCTTTTCTCTTCTCATCTCCGTTCTTTGAGCAGATATGAAACTCATCATCTTCCTTCTCGTTACCCTCGCCGCCGCCGTGTTCGCAGCACCAGCCTGGGGCCCTCATAACCCTGGGACTGAAACAACACTGGAGTCAGCATGGTTTCCGGACGGTGGAAATCCATCTATTAAACGAGACGCCGGACCAGAGCCATACAGCAAAGCCCTTCGAATATACAAACGTCTGGCCGATCCAAAGTGGATACCACTGAAAGGAAAAGGTCCTCATAAACGTTGGGCCGATCCAGATTGGATACCACTGCAAGGAAAGGGTCCTCATAAACGTTGGGCCGATCCAGATTGGATACCACTGCAAGGAAAAGGCCCTCATTAATGCGAACCCAATGGATGAGTGGTCAGTCAATATTCTCCATATGCTACCCATGGGTTTTTACTAACCAGATTTCCCCCCATCGATATAGCCTTTTGAGACATTCCAAACTGTTACGTTGGAGGTTTTGCTGGTGTGATTGTTACTTCGTAGATGTATCGGAGCCAGGTGTGGTTATCCTTTGTGACTATTCTTACTTCAGTATATGTTTACAGAGTCAGATAGTGGTTGTCTGTTGGGAACTTTTCTTGGTTTTAAATATGTGTTTATGTATTCTCTTAAACTTCTCGCAGTGAAACTGGTTGACTATTCTTATATCTATAGATGTTTACAAAGCCAGATAGTGGTTTATTATTCTCTATTGCTATTATGACTTTTCTTGCTTGTGTATATGTCTTTATGTGTCTTCTCTTGAATTTGCTGTGGTGAATCTGGTATTCATCATGCTCCTGCTTTTGGTGCCGGCTTAGTTGCGAGGATTGTGAGACGTACGCATCTAATAGCTTGATAGTGACGAATCTCGAGGTAGCTTGAGATTACCCCTTCTCAACCCGAGAGCACTGTAAGCTGCTATACAAAAGTACAAAGTGGTACGATACCTCCAACATCATTGATTTCAACCGGCAATGGTGCTACCATATAGGCCATCAAAGGTCACTGATAGTAGGTAGAGCGGAGCTTCTGACTTGAGTATAGCTAGGGGCGGAGCGGGATGCGGCTTGTCGTGGTTAACGCGGAATACTGGGGGTAAATCTGGGAAATACGCAGTATTCTTAAGAACGTTCCGGGGGTCTGGAACGCTGCAGTGTAGACTTGGCGGAACGTAGACACAGAGATGTGGCGCAAACATAAAATGACGGGTAGCTTGGAACATGGTATAAATCTCTGCTGGTGAGAAGTGACGAAGTCCCTTCAACCCACCATTCAATAGACGGAGCCTGAGACAGCACGACAATCAAGCCTCCCAAGTCAGCAACGATGAAAGAGGTCAACAAGAGGAACCGGAAGTTGCTTTCACCGGCGGAAAGCCTGAGTCAAGATGATACGACATGCGATGCCATACTAGTTACCCGATCGGAAATCGGAGGCGAAGAAGAAATAAAGAGGGATGCCAAAGATGCGCTCAAACAAGCACTACAAGAGAAGGAACTTCACGTTAAGGACGTGAGGGGAGAACTTTTCGTCGGCAATCGTCGTGGGCTTAACCTTGCTCCCAGAAACAGGAGATCACCACGCACAAGATCAAGATCACCTCGCTTGAAGACCGTGTGAGCAGTCTGGCATCTTCGCTCGACGCTTACAAGCTCCTGAGGAATCGGTTTATCAGCACTTTCAAGCGAGATAAATTGGGAAAAGCAACCGACAAGGACAGGAGTATCATCGGAGTAGGAAATTCATGCGCCCATGGATGAGACGCCGTGGTTGATGCACAGTTGTATCGAGAACTAGACGGAAGACGCGATTTCTCTGCTTTCAAGATGCTTTACGGGTTTCTACCTGAGACCGTGCAAAGGATCCTGTGGAAGGCAGTCGGGTGGGAAACCGGCTGGAAAGCGGGAAGGTGCAGGCACGTGCAAATATCGGAGCTGTTTTCGCTGGAAATATGTGATCAAGCGGTGCTGGACTTCCTGGTGGCTACAGAGGTCGGGAAGTTCCCACGCCGCTGAGCAGAGCAGGGCAGGGCGGGGCGGGGCGGAGCAGAGGGTAGCCAATAGTCGTTCATTTTTCTTTTCCTTTGTTTCAGCGCACCATTCACTTGCGTTTCTCATTTGTTAGAGGAGAAGAAGGGTAGAAGGAGGTGAGCTCCCCCACCTAGCCGGCTGTCTGGAGGGGAAGGGGAATTAGGTACTGCAATACTCTAGTTAATGTGCATGCAGAATGATTAAACAAAACAAAACCGTGCAAAGGATCAGTGAGTAATCTTTGCTATTCTCAAGAACTTTGATTAAGTATTACGGCTAACTTGTCCAGCGCACAAGGAAACCATCGACGTTTTAAGCACTCACGCCGAGGTCGTCGCCTCGAAGCACAAAACCGGCAGCGACGAATTTTACAAGTGGTTCGCAAAATTTGATGAGCTCTTCGAGGAGTCGGATTATGATGATGGTTATTTGGAGGGAACTTGACGGATGTGACTCGAGCGTACTGGTCGTTTCTAAACTGTATCAAAGATGAGGTTACGAGGGTCGATGCCGTAGAGGCCAGTGATTAGTTGGCATTACGGAGTGTTTATTTTGTCGGCTGGGCTGATTATAAAATTTGTTATTCATGCATGTATTTATACTATGTTCTCTGGGGGACCCTTTGGGTGGGGCTGAGACTAATTGAAGCTTCGCTGCCGCTCAGGGCGGCCGTATGAAGTATTGGTTATTAGCGAAGTAATTCTTAACGGTAGCAGTCTCACCATCTGCGGTAGTGCTCGATTGGATTGCCAACAGAAGTCAACAAATCTCAAGCACTGCTGATGCTCAACTCTGGACGGCTTTGCAGCATCTCTGATCTCATGAACCAGCCCCTTTAGGAGCAAGCTTTACGAGATCATGGCATCTCCGTTTTGCACATTCGGTGGAATTATATTGACTCCACATTAGAGTTCACATGCTGATGGGTGAAGTTAGTTCTTAAGTGCACTTCGAATATGGAGCTGGCTGGAGCGTACACTGAAGTTTGCTTGGAGACAGATATATTTAGAAATGGTAATGGAGTGAACTTCAAGTTGGTAACCACACTTTGAGTATACTTTGGACTCAGAATACCCATGGAAACTGCATTGAGGTTTACTAGGAGGTACACAGTGATCCTAAGCGGCCGAGAACACTGCGGTTTTAGCTTAGCGGAACGTTGACAGAGAGGTAAAAGAACGGTCGTTGTAACCATTTTGTATTCAGCCGCTAGCTGCTATGACATCTGTCTTCCTAACTATCCTCACTACATTTCATAGCTCGAAGGAAGTAAAACAAACTCGTAGCTCCCCATCCTCTACCCACGTCCCCTACGAGCCCTGGAGGGCGGGATGAGATAAAACCCATCATTGCTGTTGTTGTGATGCTCAGCCTGGTAACTTCAGTTCCCTGGCGCCTCCTCCTTATATCATGGGAACCGTCTCATGGTCACCACTATGGCTTGATGGCCGGTGGGTGAAGTTACATAGGATGACATTGACGGCCACGTGAAGTGCATAAAATATGCAACTTCTAGAATCTCTGTGGTCAAGAAAAAGCATTAAGTCACACCTGTGCCCTCAGAATGCACTTTCATGATCTGTGGCGCCTACATTGTGTCTCCAAACCCGAGTACCAAGTACCACCTCGTACTCCGTGTGGCTGCATTTCAATTTAGAGTAGTACTCAGTACCCGGTCTGGTGGGGGAAAAAGTAGTATAGTTCATCGCTATGTGTCTTTGATTGGTATTATCGTAGAGCGGTACTTTATATCGTGCATTCAATGACGAAGAATACTAACCTTTTGGATTCAAAATAGAGTAGAGTACCGTAGCGTCGCTAGGCTGAAATTCTCCATATTCGGCCCTAGCATGTCGACGTGGTGCCTGCGTGTGTGTTGTCAGGCTCGGGAACGATCTGCATCGGCGAGAACATACGGATTCGGATGTATGAAACAATTCATTGTGACACTTTGGAAACACCATGTGGTGATTCTTCTCTCGCATCAGTCTACTCTACTCGATTTGCATTGTGATGAATCACTCGTTTCTCATGTTTTATATCGCATATCGCGGGTTCGAGTTGGCAGCCGGCAGCGATTTAGGAATTGGGATTTTGGGAAAGCGCGGGTGCAAGAAATAATATCTTCCTATCCCCAAAACCCCTCCTTGCGTCATTTTCTAAGTACCAGGTAGGTAGATGTCCGACCAAACAATCGTGTTAGCCACTAGCTTCAGTACGCACACTGTCCATTCTGAAGTAACAGCTATTGGTAAAAGCCCCCATACAAAATTAAAAGCTGTCAGTGCTTCACTCAGTGCAGTTCTGCGGCGTTTTGGCGGGAATTATTGATCTTATCCGGTTGATAAGATGGAGGGGTAAAATTGAGCATGTGACGTACCTAAACGCCGCATGGCTATGCAATAATGGATCCAACAAATTTTTGTGCGGAACCCCATGAACTACCTAGATGTACCTATCAGTCGCCGTTGCGTGTCCATGCTGTAGTGTGGTGAGATGGATTGGTTGTGAGGCCAAATTGGTTACGTTAGAGGGGTTCTTTTTGCGCGCACGCGCTGTGTTGTCGTTCCGTTCGTTTCAGGGGAGTTGGGTTGAAGTGAAGTGAAGTGTACTCTAATGATTTGTATCGCCATACAATCTGTCGATAAAGTACTTCTATTATGATGACGATTCAAAGCCCGAGAGACGGAAGGGAAGGGAAGGGAGGATGAGAGCAGATCATCGCCCTTCCTACGGCATTCCCTGTCGCTGCTACTGGTTTCCTTCGCTGTTTTCAGGTATCTGGTGATTCATCCCGCCGTCGCAGATTGATCACCCTTCGCCCTCTCCGCCACCTAACAAGGACATTCAAGTGGCTGCATGCTATAACACCACCATTACTTCCTACCTGTTACCTAGAGCATTGCCCCACCAACTAAAGTGCACCGAGAATATAAAACTCCCAACATCAACCCCTACCTTCTACCCTTCTTTTTCCCCTCCCCTCTTCAGTTCGACAGTTAAATCTTCAGTATCTACAAAAAATTGAATCCATCATTCCATTCGTCCTCTTCTTATTTTCGCCGGTACCCGCTAATTTCCCCTTCGTCTTGATCTCGAGTGACCAGTGTTGTGTGTGTGCATGTGCGTGTGCGTGATATGATGATGTGTTACGTCCAACATACCAGGGCATCATTTCTTTTTTTTTTGCTTTTTTCTTTTTTTTTTCCTCCTGGAGAGCTCGTTGAATGTTTTTATATGAGAGGGTCTTGTGCTGATTTCTATGGTTCCAGTAGAATTCCATACCTGAATTCAATATGCAGTTTCTATCAGTCCGCTGCCTCAACTGTCAAAACCTCGACACATTCCCAAGGTTCAACTTGGACGAGATTCCTTTTTGCAGTCAGGTATTTCACAGCTTCCTTCCGTTCCTCATCTCATTTATAGCCGTTGCTGATATTGCTGTCAGTGCGCATCCACCTCGAACCTCGTCCCCGAAACCCCCCAGAAATCTCCAGCTCCGCAGCAACAACAGCAACAGCAACAGCAACAGCAGCCCATGATGTCGAACTACGACGATGAGCTCATCCAACTCTTCTCCCGTAACCTCTACCTCACCCAGCAACACGTCGTAGCACCTCCAACACCTCCCTTGAGCTCTCCCACATCGATGAACTTTTCAATAAGCCAACATTACCACCATTCTTCACACCAGCTCCACGCTCCCCCATCTCCACAGCAATCCCACACAGAAGAAGAAATGCTCGATTCTGCTGATCCAGTCTCGGCACAGCTCTTTTTCGAGCAACAGCAGCAGCAGCAGGAACAGACAAAATCCAGCGACAGGGAATATGCAGAATACCTCATGTCCTCCGACCTGAGCTCTCCAAACTCCATCAACGAGCTTGAAATCGCACTAGCACACGGCATCATCTCCAGCCAGGAGTATCAGAGCTCCATCGAAAGCTACAAACACAAAGCACAGATCGCAGAGGATGCCCGGAGGCACCAGGAGATGATGAATAATGCCCAGAGTCAGGCGCTGGAGGAAAACTGCTCTGCTATGGAACTTCTCAGTGCGGCAAAGAGGAGAGAGTTGGATCCAGTGTACCGGACGAGTGAGTGGTTTAATGAATACTATGTACTGTAAGCCCCGGCACCCCACAAGGACAAACTAATTCTTACCCTGGGCATCGTGCTGACTGAGATTGTTATAGGGCGGTGTAGATATGAGTTTTGTGGAGGATGAGGAGGCGCCCTGTAGTATCTATAGTGGTGCTGGTGGATGCAGGTTGAAGCCGTTTGATTTATAGATAGTCCCATTGGAGTAATTGGGCTACTAAATACCTGTCTTTGTCTATATATTTGGGCCCTCCGGGTCGTTGTTTTTATGGGAACCTCTGCATTTCGTGGGGCCTGCTTAATATGGGTTCTTTGATCGGTTATATATTGTTAGGATGGGAAACTTGGGCTGTGTCAAGTGAAGGATATCGATATTCCATTGTGCGTTGCGAGTGCATAGGAGGGTGTTTTGCTTTATGATTGAAGCATATTGTTGGGTGCATAGCTGGTATTCAAATAATGAACAATGGGTAATCTTCTTGAACTTGAAAGATGCGGAAGGCTATAAAGTTTGGGGTCCGGGAACGAGGCATGCACGGGGCTATTCCCTACATATACCCGAGTGCAGATCCATGACCAACGCCAAGAATAAGGACCCTTCTACAATTTTCAACCTCTCAACCCGTCGTTCTACAACCACAAAATGCCTGCCGCCGCCTCTACCGCCGACGACGACCTGCTCACAACCCTCATCACACTCACGACATCTCTATCAAGCACACTCACCTCCCTCCCGCATCCAGACGACAGTGCCTCAATTGCACCCCCTAAAAACGGTATCTCCCTCCTCGACGTAAAAAACGATGTCCTCCTCTCCTACCTCCACAACCTCGTCTTCCTCGCCCTCCTCCGCCTCAAAAGCGGTTCAATCGCCGGCCACGCCGCAATAAACGACCTCGTCAAGCTCCGCCTCCTCCTCGAGCGCGGCGTCAAGCCGCTCGAACAAAAGCTTAAGTACCAAATCGACAAAGTAGTCGTTGCTGCCGCGACCGCCGCCGAAGAGGCTGAGGGCACAAACAAGACTACGACAAAGGATACCGATTCGTCTGGCTCCGACTCGGAACCCAACGACGACGACATTAGCGGCTCGGACTCGGAAGCCGAAGACGGCGACGCCCATCGAAAGGCCCTACTTTCTGCCGCGGAATCCACGACCCCGTCAGACCTCGCGCACCGTCCCAACCCCTCCTCTTTGCTCCTCGCAAACACTAAGAAGTCCTCCGCCAAGGAGGTGGGCACAGACGGCGTATACAAACCCCCCCGCATCGCGGCTACCTCTATGCCGGAGATCACCACGACGCGTGAAAAGAAGGAGCGGGCACCGGTACGCAACCACGCACTCGAGCACTTTATTGACGATGAGCTGTCTACCGCGCCTATTCCGGTGCCGTCGATCGGAACTACAATTGTGCAGCACGGCCGCGGACACAAGACGAATCGGGATCGGAAGGTGGAAATGGAGCGGCAGGAGTTCGAGGAGGCAAATCTTGTGCGGTTGCCCAAGATGAGTAGGAAGGAGGCGCTGGCGGCTAGGAAGCAGAGCCGTGGGGCTCGAGAGAATGCATTTGGTGGTGAGGATTGGAGGAGTTTTGCGGGAGATCTTGATAGGCTTACGAAGAATGCGGGTAAGTCCGGGAGGGGGGAGAAGGCGCTGGAGCGGAGTCGGAAGAGGGGTGGGGATGATGAGGGGGAGGGAAGGGGAATTGGGAAGCATTATGAGGGGAGGAAGGGGGTGGTGAATAAGAGGAGAAGAGTATAGAACTTAGGGGGCCGTCTTGCATATGGGATTGGTTTGTAGATATCCACTTTGGCGTTTGTGTTCTGGGAGTTTATCAAAAGTTATTTTGGATTGTAAAATGTGTGTTCGGACCTATCAATTTTGAGCTGGCATGAACGGTTCACTGGTCAGCCGCCTGTGAATAATATATCCTCTTGCTATATCCCCGCTTGAGGTCGGAGCATGTCCACTACAACCGAGACGTCCTGGCTGGTAGTTCGTGCTGTAATTCCAGTATCATCGTATATATTGACGAGTGAAATCCTATAAGTCTAACCACACCCGCACCAAAGAGACCAGCTTGATAAACTCCAACCATAATGAAAAAACAACCACCCGCTTGAAGCCCTGATCACATTTTTTTCTATTCCATTCCATGACAATATGCCCATTAGACCGTACCCTCATCACATGAAATCATCACTGCGGGTCTCTGTTCAGCTTCCATATCCATCAAATCATAAGTGGGGTGAAGACACTCACAAATCTTCATAATAATTATCATATGCGTTAGTATCAACTCGGTCCATCTCCTTTCCAGCCAACGCCAACCCCGCCTTCTTAGGAACAGTCTTCTTCTTCCCTCCCTTGGCCGCCTCCTTCTCCTCCTTCTGCTTCTCATTCGACAACACCGTCAATTTACTCGCCACAGTACGAATCTGCTCACTCGGCATCTCCTTCGCAAGGGCCCTCGTAAAATCCTGCAAGAAGAGGTTGTAATGCGCTTTCTTCGTATTTGCAGCCAGCAATGGGACCAGCACGTCTCGGAGTGTATCAAACTGGGCCTTAGTAGTGGGCTTAAAGACGGGCAGCGCACTTAGATCAAGAGACTTAGTAGGATCCTTCGGATCAACAATAGCAACTGGTTTTTCACGGCCCGAAGTACCCGACCCGGCGCCGATGCCAACACTGGCAAACAAGTCCTCGGCGTGAGCCATATCGGTCTCCAGCTCCCTGGCCTGCTCTCTCGCCCGTTTCTCGGCAGGGGTCTCGTCCTCGCGGGCGGCCTTCTCAGCGTCTTCGGCGGCCTTTTTGAGGGCAGTAGCAGCTTTCTTCTCGGCGACACGCTCAGCGGCAGATTTTTTGTTTGCGGCTGCTTCGGCCGCGGCTTTTTCTTCGGCTGCCTTCTTTTTGGCTGCCTTTTTGCGTTCTTCTTCTGAGTCATCGGCGGCGTCCCAGGAGTCGAGGACCTGTGGAGTATTAGAGGGTAGGGTGTGAGGGCGGATGGAAAGGGGGGAGTACCTCCTCCTCTTCTTCTTCGTCATCCCATTTCTTCTTGGGTGCGAGTGTTACAGTAGCTGGACGACCGGTTTCTTCCTCTTCTTCGCTGCTTTCTTCTTCCTCCTCGGACTCCTCTTCGTCATCTGGCCGGAGTCATCAGCATGCATGGCGGGGGTTAGGCAGGACGAACTTACCCCATTTCTTTGGTGGCGGGTTCATGATGGATATGAGCTATTGGCTGGTATACGGAGAGATACGGACAGCAAGGCAAGGTTGGGGTATCGCGATGATGGCGGGGGCTGGTATTGTGAGAAAAGGAACGGGGTTTGGCGGGGCAGAGCGCTAAAATATATTACTGTCATGTGATCGATCAATATAACCCTGGGAACACATTTTCAAGGTTCTGAAATTGGAAAATGATATTGTTGAGAGAATTCCTGAGGCCATCCATCTACTTAGCCTGAATTTTTGAAAGGAGCTTGTTTCACTGCATGGTTAGTATGAAGGGACTCATTACGAGAGGGAATGCTGGCTGCAGATGTACTGATGCAAGATGGCATGATGATTATGATCGATGGATGCGGACTAAGAATCAACAGCATGTGTTGTTCACTGTCAAATCTAAAAGTACGAGAAGACGCATGGCGGGGCTTATGCCGTTAATTCCGGCACTCGGAGCCCCGGTACCGAGTATGTACGAGTAAGTACAAATGCTGCAGCGTATCAATTTGTGACGAGACAACAATTATTCGACGCCATTTATTTTTCCCTATTCAAGACCCAGTCCACCATGATGGCAGAACCCCTATTTTACAAATAAAAATGTATCGAGTCTTAAAAAAACCCCCGAATACCCGTTACACTGCATTGATATGGTCTGCGGCCAACAACACAACAATCCGTGTCGCGAAGGGCAACCCGTCTAACCATCCATCACTCATACTCGTAACATCATATCCCTTCATAGAAACCCTCATCGCCGAAAAAGAGAAAGTTCGCCGCCCCCCCTTGCGTCCCTAGTGCTACAAACCGCCTTTCCTCCCGGTCCAAATAATTAAATCATCCATGGTGGTAATAATAGCATACCCCACCTTTCATCCATTCCGCCCAATGCCCAAACAGATACGCCTCAAACTCCAACAGAAAACCAAAAAAAGGTTAACGAAACGCGCTCATTTGTACGTGATGTAATGATGTGGTGCTGGTGGTGGTGGAGGAGGAGGAGGAGGCGGGGTGGTCGTATCATATCATCAAACCGGCGATCAGGAAACTTGCTCCTCCGATGAAGAGGCTCACGTAGATGGGTGATATCGCGTACTTCACGGCGCTCTCGGAATGTGTATGGACCGAAAAGCGGAACGAAGGTGCGGATGATGCTGCGCGGGTTACTACTGTCAGCGCCTTGCTTGCTTGGTAGCACGGTGAAATGATGAAAAAGAGCTCACTTTGTCGCTTTTCAACTGTGGGTGCTTCTGCTGCTGCTGAGACAAAGCTTATGGTTGCTAGGAGAACGAGAAGACATAACAAGAGGGCTGTTTGACGCGATATCCGGAGCATGACGATGGTGATATGTATGGGTGGATGGACACAGTGGGAACTATCGATCTCGAGGCGAATTGGGGTGGTGGTGAGCTTTATTAGGTTGCACCCAGGTGTTTTGAACGGTCCAGGCCGAATGTATTGAGTTCACCTTCAAAGGGCAAGTACTTAAAATATTGCGCGAGAAGGCCGGTAGGTACAGGGAAGACGAAAGCTGTAGGGGTTGGTCGGTCCGTAGGTGGAGGAGGGGAAGTGAGGGGGAGTGGTGAGAATTAAGTATTTCATTCCAATGGGATAAAAAGTCTACGCTGAAGGAAACTGTGATCACTCGCCCACTGGCGTTCGCATCTCTCCGCCTCCGTCATCACGCGGTCGTCTAAGGATAGTTGGTCGTCGCGGTGTGGTCGGTGTGGTGATCGACATGTGGTCGCTTGTCTGCAGGGGTCATACAAAGATCCAGGCCCCATTGTCTCATTGGTCGCCATATGTCTTGCCAACCGCGGGCCTTATGATATCAATTGGTCTTGAAGACCATTGGATGAGAACCCGAATTCCCAGCTTCTTTTTTCCCAGTTTTCAAGTTGCAAATGTCTGACACTTGACTGAAACGAAATGAGACCGCGCGCGAGTGGGTTCTGGATATCGTGCTCAATGTGAAGACACCACAACTTAACTCCCTCAGTGTTGCTATTTCGAGGTATACCTCAAACCTAAGTATTTCTAAAAACTCCCCTCAACCTTCAACAGATCCTTAACTTTCCATAGCACTACCTAGAAATCAGTTAACTCATCAATAGCTAGATCTCCTCCAGAGGCGGTGCAGTGCGGCGGCGGCGGTCCCTGTGAGGTCTCAGCCGTCCATAGAAAAACAACATCATAATCGGCATCAGTATCCCCCGATATCCGGTGACTGTGCAGCCAGACAGTATTACATACATATGCATTGATGACCTTACCAATGGGCTATTCGGATCCGTATCATCCGGAGTGGCTTAAGAAGCGTTGAACTTCGTTAGAAGGTTTTCGGGGATAACTGGCTCTGAGGGTGCGGGATGTTATGGAGGACGGAGCGGAAGAAGAGTCCGGAGTAGTGATGTATTTACAGGGACGGCAAGACGGAGGAGGCACAAAAAATAAACTTTCCGTAGAAGCGGGAGGACTGGCGTTCCAAATATACAATTCAATTCAAAAGCGAGACCCATTGAAACATTTTTAAGTATCATACTGTACGTGACCGTATGATGATGGCGGGAGTGGTTCTTCAAGGCGACGACTAAGTTCATGGTTGAACCGCACGCGACAGCATAGGCACACAGCAAGTCCCCATCCCCAATCCTCTCTCCATCCAATACTCATAACGTTCGCCTCACGCAGCAGGAAGAATATGTAGACAAGATCCTTGCAGTCGAGCTCATCCTAATACCCTTTTAAAGGCCTAGCCGAGAAACATCCACTGCACCCAAGATCCTTTCTTATTTGCTCTCCATCACCACCATGCACAACTAATGCCGAAAAAGGGTGGATCAATCCATAGGTCATGGAACCAAAACGTGTTATCGTCAATTCTCAAACGTCTGTCCCGAACATTTTTTCCGGAGCGGTGATGTGAAATTTGCGTTGTTCGTGAAGAGGAGGAGAGAGGAGAGAGGTAGAGTACATATAGTAGAATTTTGTGACTGCAGGGCAACCGCTAGTCTAGCGTTTTCACCGACAACCATGTGATACGGCGCCACTCTGCCCAGACTTTGCTAGCGCGAGGAAAAAAAGGCAGCAAGGTGAGGCAAAGCCTGATTTTAGAGAATCATCATGTTTCCTCGAAGAAAGCCAGTTTTGTATGCTTGGCATGAAAAAGACAACACGATAAGGAGGACTTATTGATTAAGAATTGAATGAATTCGGAAAGGGTCAATCGTTAAGTGCATTTGACCTGGTGGTTGACAATTAGTTTCCTCAAACATGCCCCGAAGGCAGCAGCAGCAACCTAAAACCATGCTCAATGACATCTGCAGCCGCCGGGGGCGAGTGCCCCGCATGCCTAAAAGTTTTTGTGTGGTTGAAAGCAATCGGTGGTGCAACTTTAGAAGCGCAAGACACTCACTCCACCGACTGCTATTGAAACAGCTGCAAAATCCGTTCTCCTTCTCCCGATAACTCGAGGTTCTATTTAATCCTTTTTTTGGATTCTGTTTCTTTCTATTCTATAAGAGTAAACTAAACGGAAAATGCCTGGCCAACCTTCATCTCAAAAGACGGGTTCGTATCACCCTCGCAACCCCACTACCCCGCAATCACAACATACCTTCAACTCTTTTATTTGACCAGACAAAGTACAACGGCTAATGCTATATCGTGAATCACAGCGATCTTGTCCGTGTACAACAAGACTGGACTTCTCGATTTGGCAAAGGGATTGACACAATGTGGAATTCGGCTTTTGGCTTCAGGCGGTACTGCTAAATTGATTCGGGAAGCTGGGATGGAAGTCCAGTATGCTCCTCCTCCTAGTTGAACTTCGCGTAGTTTGGATGTTAACGTCGCGTAGCGATGTTAGCAGCATTACCCATGCGCCTGAAATGCTTGGTGGTAGAGTGAAGACGCTTCATCCTTCGGTTCATGCTGGTGCGTATATCCCAGTTACTACAGACGGCGTATATAGCGGTATTGACGTGAAGCAAGGTATTCTCGCACGCAACCTCGAGTCCGACGAGAAAGATCTTGCCGAGCAAAACATCGACAAGGTTGACTACGTTGTTTGCAACCTTTACCCGTTCAAGGATACAATTGCCAAAATCAATGTGACTATTGCAGAAGCTGTCGAGGAAATCGACATTGGTGGTGTTACACTTCTCCGTGCGGCCGCAAAGAACCACTCTCGTGTTACCATTCTCTCCGACCCTGAGGACTATCCGGGATTTTTGGAGGAACTCAAGCGCGGTGAGGTGTCGGAGACTGCACGAAAGACGTATGCGCTGAAGGCCTTTGAGCACACCGCCGATTACGACAGCGCCATCTCTGAGTTCTTCCGCAAGAGATATGCCGGCGAGGGTGTTCAGCAGCTCACCCTCCGCTACGGCGCCAACCCTCACCAGAAGCCCGCGCAGGCCTTTGTCAAGTCCGGAAAGCTTCCCTTCAAGGTCCTTTGCGGATCTCCCGGCTATATCAACCTTCTCGACGCTCTCAACTCGTGGGCGCTTGTGAGGGAGTTTAAGGAAGCATTGGATCTCCCAGCTGCAGCCTCTTTCAAGCATGTTTCTCCGGCCGGTGCTTCCGTCGGTTTGCCGCTGTCTGATATTGAGAAGAAGTTGTGCTTCGTCGACGACATTGCAGGACTTGATGAGAGCCCTCTGGCCTGCGCTTATGCCAGGGCCCGAGGTGCAGACCGGATGAGTAGCTTTGGTGACTGGATTGCTTTGAGTGACGAGGTGGATGCGGTTACGGCCAAGATCATTAGCCGTGAGGTTTCTGATGGTGTTATTGCCCCTGCATACTCACCGGAGGCCCTCGAAATCTTGAAGAAGAAAAAGGGTGGCAAATACACCGTCTTGAAGATGGACCCCACTTACGAGGTAAACCCGGGCCAATTATCTAACAATTTCGTCCGTCCGTTTGCTGACGGTTATCTGTAGCCCGCTCACACCGAGACTCGTCAAGTATATGGCATTTCCCTTACCCAGAGACGCAACGACGTCAAGATTAGTGCAAAGACATTCTCCCGCGTCATCACACCGGCGGGCGCAGAGCTCCCTAAGCAAGCCATCATAGATCTTACCGTTGCTACCATTGCATTGAAGTACACGCAGTCAAACTCCGTCTGCTATGCAAAGAACGGGCAGGTAATTGGACTCGGCGCTGGACAGCAGTCCCGCATCCATTGTACCAGGCTTGCCGGTGACAAGGCCGACAACTGGTGGTTCAGACAGCATCCCAAGATCTTTGAATTCAAGTGGAAGAAGGGTACCAAGAGGCCCGACAAGAGCAACGCCATTGACCTTTACGTCTCCGGGCAGGTCCCAGAGAAGGTTGAAGGGAACATGGAGCGGGAGCTTTATGAGAGTGTCTTCGAGGAGGTTCCGGAGGAACTCACCGCCGAAGAGAAGAAGGCGTGGAAGAAGCAGCTGACCGACGTTGTCGTTTCTAGTGACGCTTTCGTAAGTAACCTCGCCACGGTGGGTGTGACGAAAGACTAACGGATGAGTAGTTCCCGTTCGTTGATAACGTGTTCCGTGCTGCGGCTTCCGGAGTAAAGTATGCTGCGGCGCCAGGAGGGTCAGTGAACGACAAGGCGGTGCATGACGCGGCGGAGAAGTGTGGAATCACGTTTGTGGAACAGGAAACTCGTCTCTTCCATCACTAAATGCGCAAAAAATAAGATACTTCTGGTGATATCTCGTGAATGAGTAGGATATCTAGAACTTCTTTGGAGATGTTGTAGTGACCACAATGCATCCCCCGTATCCGTCGCGGCTATTTTGCGTTTGTGCAGTGATTATTCAAAGAGGTATCGTGACTCGTATGTTTATGCACAACTTGGTGGCGTGCGCGTCCATAAGACAGAAGTTGTTCAACGGCCTGCAGATCTTCCATCATCCTATTTTTGTCGGATGTGATGTCTTTTGCACAGTAGACCTTGAGCAGTTAGACGGTAGGAGACCTCTGGGTAATGATCGACTTTAAAATGAAACACGCAGGAAACCCCTAATAACCAAGTCCGCGTCCAACCTCCAACCTCTCCGCATTCCATCCCCTTTCAAGTTCGAGTTTGGGTTGCCTTTGCGCCTTCTCTTCTTCGTCTATCAGTCAATCGACATCCGGCTAACTTCCGTGTTTTCTATAATCTGCCTTTTTTGCTTCTGTTTCTGTTTCTGTAACCAGTGGCAACTGTCTGTCTGTCATCTTTGGCTTTTTTCCTAGAACTCAACGCATCCTTCGATTCTTACATACTCTCCTACTAAGTACTTCTATTCTCCATAACCTCGCTTCCACCTATTTTAGACGTCAGAAACTCAAACACTACTACTACTACTACTACTCCAACCAACTTCCGTCGCAACCACCATCACCCACCTGACCAACCTCTTTCTCCTAAGCGGCATTCTAGAAATCATCCAATAGTCAAAAAATCACGATGAGTGTAGGTTTCCTCAGCGTCGCCTAGCATTACTTTGACGCGTCGTCGTCGCTCAGGAGTGGCTACAGCTTGCTAACTTTCCGTGCGCCACAGGCAGGTTACGGGTATGTGCAATCCTTCCCCCGGACATGAAATCGAGAGCGCCTTCTCTCCATCGATGATACCTACGGCTCGAATCACTACCATCTATCTATTTCGGGAATATTCGGGAATATGAGCACTGACCTGCAAACAGTAACAACTACGGGTCGAACCCATACGCCCAACAAGACGACCCCTACGGCGGTCAGGGCGGCGGGTATAATCAAGGAGGTGGTTATGGCCAAGGTATGCATCTACCCAACACAACCTCCGCGATGCGTCGATGGGATGGAGTCGAGTCATGGCATGGAGGTTGACCCTTTCGGTTTATCAATTGTTCCGAGACTAAGTTGAGCCCTACTCGCCTCTGGATTCAGGAGCCAACACATACGAGATGGGCAACCTGAACGGTCAGCAACAGGGCTACGCAGCTCCACCTCAGGACAATGGCCAGGAATTCTATGAAGAAGTTGACCAAATTCGCGGCGGAATTGACACTGTTAATGCCAATATCTCTCGGATCGAGCTGCTCCATCAGCGAGCTTTGAAGGATATCGATGAGTCTACATCTCAACAAACTCAGAGTCAGCTCGAGGCGCTTGTTACGGAGACCTCGGCTCTGAACAACACCCTTGTGAGCAGGATCAAGGCTCTGAAGGGTAAGGCTGGTCGGGATCCTAGTAAGGGTCCCCAGGTTGGCGTGTTGGACAGGAACTTTAAGGATGCCTTGCGGAAGTACCAGTTGGTGGAGAAAAACTTCGCCGATAGAACCCGGGAACAGATGGCAAGGCAGTATAGAATTGTGAAGCCAGACGCCACCGAGGAGGAAGTACGACAAGCATGCGAAGACTCACAGGGTCAGCAGATCTTCTCGCAAGCTGTAAGCTATATGTCTTCAATATCTTTTGCCCCGCCATGTGCTAACGGCACCGTCTATAGCTCCTCACCGGAAACCGTCGTGGTGAAGCCCGATCTGCTCTTCGAGAAGTCCAGGCCCGTCACACCGAAATCCAACGAATTGAGAAAACCATCATTGAGCTTGCGCAGCTATTTAACGAGATGGAGCAGTTGGTGACTGAACAGGAAGCCATGGTTGAGAACATCGATCAGCGCGGAGAGGAAATCACGCAAAACGTCGACAAAGCCCAGGAGGAACTGGGAGAGGCCGTTGGTAAAGCCCGGTCCGCAAGAAGAAAGAAGTGGTGGTGCTTGTTGATAATCCGTAAGTGCTTCCCTCATTCCTTGACTTCAGTTTGTTTTTGGACAAATTTCTTTTGTCATATGGGATCCCTTTTCCCTACAGCGATATGTCGTAGTGTGGGATAATAACCAGGCCGGACCACTCTTCACTCCCGGATGGTAGTTCTGATCCTATGTATCATCGCCGCAATTGTTGCCGCCGTGGTTACTACTCAGAAAAAGTAATCCCTAAGGGATTTCTTTGGTATGAATACATACAAACCGTGTCTTCGAAGACCCCCCCCCCAAACCCCCGCTTCCTATATTTCTCGGCGGTTTGTTTATACCCGTATATTGATGAGACACATTTCCCTAACTATTATTCTGTGCGCCCCGTGGCGCCATGATTACGAGGCAAATATAGTGCTTATCCTCATCGTCATCGTTGTCATCGCTCTGGTTGTTACCAAGGCCAACAACTTGTGGTAGAGGGGCACGGGGCTACCGTTCTGTTGGGGATATCGAAAAATTGTTTCTAGTATCACCACCACTACCGGGTCAGGGGACTAGCATGTTCAGTACTTTGACTATACTTGGTGTTTTAATATCGAGTACAGAAGGGGAACAAATGTACTTTTTCTTTTCTTTAGGGGATTGTCTGCTTCTTTCTTTTTCTGTTTTGTGTTATTATGGAGCCTGTCGTTCTTTCCTTTGTCTTTTTTTGTTGTTTCTTGAGTGTTTGAATGGGAGACGTTTCCGTGTGTGAAGGAAATAATGGTTGGTTGACTGTTTGCCGGTATGAATTCGTGATTATAGTCCTCATAATCGCCGTCATCATCATTATTGCTGTCATCGTCATCCTGCTCAACAAGAAGAATAACCCGGCTCCGGCTCCGGCTGAAACTCACACGCCGTAATTCCCAACATATGCGCACGGGGATCGTAGATCTATGACCGCGCGGCGGACATGGATCTTGTGAATGGGAGAATGTTGGTACATAGCTCAAAAGTAACTGACTGAACCTTTAAAGTATATTTTCTGCAGGAGTTGCTTTGTTTTCGTTCCTTCCTTGATATATTGTTTTTCTTTGTTTGTGATACTAATTTACTTTCAAGGACTATCTACTAGTGTTTTTCTTAGCTCATCCAAGGTATGGGTGTATGTATGGGGAATAGGAATAGTTAATGTCTGTTGTCCGTTTCTGCTTCTATGATATAGCTTTGTAGTTGGGGGGGGAGATTGAATGTATTAATATGTTTCATTGCTTTCAATCTACGATCCCTCTAAAGGAAGAGGTTGCTCTGGCTATATCCTATGCCAACAGGACGTCTGTCCAATCCAATGGTAAACGAGGGCATGTAGAGAGATTTCATCCATGCTGGAATTGAGAAGGGCTCTAGCCTTCAAGTGATATCCATGTCCTTGTTTGGTCAGAATTATGGATCAGCAGATCGAGAGCAAGTCTTTGAGTCTGCCTTGGACCGTTCGTCGTAGTTGGTAGGTTTCGAGTGCATCAATAATATGTCCATTGTTTCCTTCAAAGGGAGAGTTTGTATGGCAATATCCCGCGCAACAGGACGTCTTGCTCATGTAGGATCAGTCGTACTGAGAAGGGCTCTAGCCCTCAAGGCAACATGATGTTCCAATGCCCCATGTCCTTGTTTGGTCGGGATCATGGATTAGCCAATGCGGGTGGGATACATGTCGACAGCACAGGATCGGTCACATCACGCAAGAGGAGTTTAGACGTCCGAAGACACCATCACATATCACAACTTCCCACAAAGCAAGTTGTGGGAAGATCATGAAGAGTGTCCGTCAAAACATAAAGCTTTGCCGTAGAGATTTGTGTTGGACATAAGTTACAGAAGCCCATCCCAGAAAATTTGAAACAAAGAACTCCGTCCCGTACGTTATTCCCAGCACCTTTTGTTTTGATGGAAATAGATCGCATTTTTCTTATCTGCGAAATTCCCAATCCCCCTCCCACTTTTTCACCTAGATGACAAGTTTACCGGACGGTGGCATCGTACTTGGCCTTGAACCACTTGATGGTGTCCGCGGTGGAGATCTTGTGGCTGTGTCCAACCTTGGTCTGGCATCGTCGGCGACGGGCAACACGGAGACCGGGACGGGACCTGCAGCATGTCAGAATTCTCTATTGTTTTCAAGAAATCCTGGGTTAAAAGAAAAACATACATGATGACGTAGAAGTCCATTCCGTAAATACCGATAGCAGGGTCGTACTTGATTCCGAGATCGATGTGCTCAGAGATACCGAAACCGAAGTTACCGGTCTGGGAGAAATTACGCTTGCGCAGCTCGTACTCCTTGACCTTCAATCCACGCTCGAGAATCTCCTCGGCCTTGGGTCCACGGATGGTGACGTGCACGGCAATCTTCTCGTTACGACGGATACCGAAAGTTCGCACGGTGTAGCGAGCCTTAGAGTAGACGGGGGTCTGACCGGAGAGCTGCTCCAATACCTTGGCCGCACGGGTAAGTCTGTCACCGGACTCTCCAACTGAGATGTTGAGAACTGTGTCTCCAATCAGTATACCGATTGTTGCTTTGATGGCGGAAAAAAATACGCACCCAGCTTCTCGATGCGGAGCTCGCGCATGGGGTTGGATTCCTTGCTCTTTGATTCGGCCTTTTAAGCACACAATTCATTGCAGTCAGTCTATCCGTTGCCTTTTCGTTTCTGAAACTGGCGTCGTCGGATATTTCTCTCTCATAGATTGAGCTTTTCTCTGACGAATAGAACGGATGGTACTGACCATTGTAAAGAAGTGGAAATCTGCCGATGCCGAGGAAGATAACTGTGCTGTCGTCGGTCGGTAGGTTGGTCGGGAGTTGGGCTGTCGTTCGTCGAATTGGGTCGCCGTCGTCGTCTTCGTCGTCTTCGTGAAACTGACGACTTCTGAAAATGCACACAACACAGACAGTCACACGTTGCATTACGCATACTGGGTTAGGGCATGAATGTAACTAGCGGAGCCGCATCACGTGTACAAAGGACAGTCAGCGGCGCCAAGGAAAGTGCGAGTCAAACACACGAGCTTGCACAGCAAGCAAGCGCATCGTTCTCGCCAAATAACCTCTCGACTTGTCACGCTTTAACTGACCTACGTTCCTCGACGCACATTCCTCCACCATCACATAGCAGTTAGAGTGCTGCATATCCGTAATCATGTCGAAACAGCAAGGAAAAATGGTGAGTCTTTTCCACGCCCCCGTTGCGGGAAGATATCATTTCGTTGACAGGGAGAAACAAGATGCTGATAAAACACCCTCTTCACAGGCCAACCTCGTAAGCGCCACACCGCCATATTCATCGTGCACAGTAGGGGGCTAACATAGCATTGGCATAGATCAATTACCGGATGAGGGTAACCATGGCCGATGGCCGCCAACTCACTGGTACCTTGTTAGCATTCGATAAGGTGCGTGAATATAAAAATCCCCTATGCTCACATCTCAAACTAACACCTAATTCAAACAGCACATGAACGTAGTTCTCGCCGACACCGAGGAATTCCGGCGCATCAAGCGCAAGCCCGCAAAAGCCGCCGCCTCGCAGACCCCCACCATCTCTGAGGAAAAGCGGACATTGGGCCTCATCATCCTCCGCGGTCTCCACATTGTCTCCATGTCTGTTGAGGGCCCGCCCCCGGCCGATCCCTCAACCCGTCTCGGCGCCACCCCGCCCGGCGGTCTTGGTGCTGGAGCAGGCCCTGGTATCGCTAGGCCTGCCGGCCGTGGCTTGCCAATAATTGGTATGGGTGGACCTCCAGCCCCGGGAGGAGTTCCAGGTGCGATGGGAGGACTGCAGGGACCCATGAGGAATGTTGGACTCGGCCAGGCTCCTCCAGGTGGTCCTCCGGGCCCTCCTGGAGGTTTTGGTGCGCCGGCTGGATTTCCCGGTGGAGCTCCTCCTCCTGGTTTCCAAGCTCCTACTGGGTTCGGAAGAGGTTTTCCGCCGCCACCAGGATATCAGGGAAGATAAGGTAGTTGTTCGCGGAAAGAAAAAGAAGCGGGAGATAAATCACTTGGGTCAGAGCTGCGTTCGACTTTCAAATAGCGGTGGGTTTGGGTCAAATAATCATCATTCAAGTCCGAGGTGTGCAATGTGTCTGCACCACGATGTAATATGCTGATGGTTAATGAGAGATAACGGGTTGTCTTTGTAAAACTAACACATGGCGAACGTTCTTCCATGTGCTTAATAACGAACACAACTTGGCATGAATCACTTGTTTGAGTACGATATAACTTCGCATTTTCATTCATCATAATATTAATCAAACAAATGCTCCATCCCTTTTTGCTTTCCCTAACAAAAAATTAAATGTTGGCCGAAGTCCTGAAGTTCTCACCGGCATAGATGGCTTTGTTACCAAGCTCCTCCTCGATACGAAGGATCTGGTTGAGCTTGGCAAGACGCTCAGAACGGGCAGGGGCACCAGTCTTGATCTGTCCAGCCCTCAATCCGACCACAATATCGGCAATAGTAACATCCTCAGTCTCACCAGAGCGGTGAGAGACCATGACACCCCAGCCAGCAGCGTAGGAGTCCTTGGCAGCCTGGATAGACTCTGTAAGGGTACCAATCTGGTTAACCTTCAACAGAAGGGCGTTACAGCTCTTCCTCTCGATGGCAGTCTTAATACGCTCGGGATTGGTAACAGTCAAGTCGTCACTATGCAAATACATCAGCACGGTCTCGCCAGACTGCAGCACACCACTAAACTCACCCGACAATCTGGAAGTCAGAGGTCTTGAAGAAGTAGGACCATGCGTCCCAGTCGTCCTCGGCGAAGGGGTCCTCAATAGAGACAATGGGGTACTTCTGGGCAAGGCTCTTGTAAAGGTCGGCCAATTGCTCGTAAGTCAACCACTTGCTGCGGTCGGAGTCAGGGTTCTGCAAACGCTCGTTAGGACTATCGTCATGTGCCACCATGAAAAGCATTAACTGACCTTGAAGTCCAAATCGTACTTGCCCTCCCGGTAGAACTCGGAGGAAGCAACATCCATGGCAATCTTGATCTTGCCGGTGTAACCGGTTTGCTCAATAGCATCCGTGATCAGATCCAAAGCCTCCTCGGGGGTCTGAATATCAGGAGCAACACCACCCTCGTCACCGACGTTACCAGCAGACTGGCCATATCTCTTCTTAGCCAAGCTCTTGAGTGCCTGGTAAACCTCAGCACCTTGTCTCATAGCCTCAGTGAAGGTAGGAGCGGCGGAGGGAACAATCATGAACTCCTGGAATGCCAAACGACCACCGGCGTGGGAACCTAATTAGTGAGCATGTAGGTACGGAGAATAGCGGGGCCAAACAAGGAACCACTAACCTCCATTGAGGACGTTCATGAAAGGAACGGGGAGAACATAGGGCTTCTTGGTACCAGCAAGGTCCGCAACGTGAGCATAGAGAGGAATACCCTCGGGATTAGTTAGCCTTATGCACTCAAAGCAAGCTTCCGGACTGCTCCCCCCCGGAACGCTCCGAAAAGTAATTACGATCCATGGCTGCTACCGAACTTCGCCTGAGGACGAAAACATCGGAAGCCAGCAGGACGAAAACACACGGAGATCCAGTAGTGCCGGATAGAAGCGAATGGAACTAACCTTCTCAGCAGCGGCAGCCTTTGCAATGGCCAACGAAACACCTAAGATGGCATTGGCACCCAACTTGCCCTTGTTGGCAGAGCCGTCAAGGCTGTTCAAAAACGCATCAACGGCGGCCTGGTCCTTGACGTCGAGGTTCTCCTGGACCACAGCGGGAGCAATGACAATGTTGACGTTCTCAACGGCCTTGAGGACACCCTTTCCACCCCATTTGGTCTTATCACCGTCACGGAGCTCAACGGCCTCGTGCTGACCTGTACGTAGTGAGTGCAAGTTCGCTGCGTAGCACAGGACGTGTAGAATTACCAGTAGAGGCGCCAGATGGAACGATGGCACGGTGAAGGCCGGTTTCAGTGACAACATCAACCTCGACGGTGGGGTTACCTAAATACAGCCGACATCATATCAATATCATTCCAGTCAACTCCACTGCTACTTCAATTGCGTAGCTACAGCGGGGTCAACTTACCGCGAGAGTCGTAGACAGAACGTGCGTGAATCTTGGTGATGGCCATTTTGGTTGATCTGGTGTTTGTGTTGGGGTATAAACAAGAAAGAGAGTCCAGGCGCAGAGGAGAGAAGGTTCAGAATTTAAGGGAACGGCGACTAACCACTAGGTAGCAGTAATGGGTGGGTCAACGGCGAGCTAGAACCAGAAGCACGTTCTAATGTTTCTGGAGGAGGACAAGTCGGCGAGATTGCGGAATGGCGGGATGACGGAATGGATAGGGAATAACTATGAGAAGTAGTCCGAATGGTAGAGGAGGGGCAGAAGAGCAAAGGCGTAGTGAGGGGCACGGTTCATACAAATACGTAAGATGAGCGACTTAGGATGTTTGGGCTCGTGCTGAACCTAACCGTACCGAGATGGCCGAGATGTCGGAGATGGATGTTTCTGATAAGGCGCAGAGAATTCTGCAAGACGCAATTGGATCACCCATTTCTGTTGCAAACATGATAGTGGCGTGTGGTGCAACTGTAATTGTCGGCCGCGAAGTGGGATGTTTACCCCACCTACCTAAAATACCCCACCAGCATTTAGCCCGTGTGTGTACGACATAATATTTCACATCAAGTAATTCACCAATTTCACCGAAAACCAAGACTTGTAGAGTATGAAAACAGCAATAAACCATAACTATAGTAGACAAAAAAGACCCAAACCAGAAAATCCATTGTCCAACCTGTCTACGAGGCATTTTGCCGCATTCTATTAAGCTTTGTGAATTTTGCAAACCAAGTCCTGTCCATCAACAGAGTCACCCTCCTTGACCACAAGGTCGTGCACCTTGCCTGAGTGAGGAGCACTGATAACCATTTCCTGAATATGTGTTAGCAATAGAATTCTATGTGTTAAGTTAATTAATGTAATTTACCATCTTCATTGCACTGAGAACTGCAATTGGGTCACCCTTCTTGACTTCCGTATCGTTCTTGACACGGACTTCGACCACAACACCTGACATAGGAGCACCGACGTGACTAGGCTCATTGGGGTCTGCCTTGGGCCTGCTCAAGTTGTCGACGGCTATACAATTCGTTAGTGATCGTGTCTCATTGGTGTCGGGTAAAACATACCAGCATGCCTGTCGGTGACAGTAACCTGTCTAACCTCTCCATTCATCTCAAAGAAGACCTCCCTTAGACCCGTCTGCTCTGACAGGGGTCCAACAGCCAATAATCTCAAGATCAAGATCTTGCCCTTCTCAATCTCAACACTGAATTCCTCTCCAATATCTGGTCGAGCAAGGAAGTACTTGGTGGGAAGAACGCTCAAGTCACCGTACTTGCTACAGAACTCACGATAATCGTTGAACACCTTGGGATACATGGTGTAACTGGCGACATCGCATTCGGAAGCAAAGCCATGTTTGGCCTCGATATCAGTCTTAACCTTAGCAAGATCGATGGGGGGCAAAGATTTGCCAGGTCGCTCAGTCAGTTTCTTTCGGGTATCGCGGAGCACTTTGGTCCTGAGAGGTTCAGGGAATCCGCCGTATGGTTGTCCCATCAAACCCTCAAAGAAATCTAGGACAGAGCCAGGGAAGTCAAGGGATTCGGCCTTCTCAATGACTTGCTCAGGAGTGAGCTTGTTAGAGACCATGAACTGGGCAAGATCTCCCACAACCTTTGATGTAGGAGTGACTTTAACAATGTCGCCAAGAAGGTAGTTAGCCTGAGTATAAGCCTTCTTGGTTTCCTGCCACTGTTGTCCTAATCCCAGCTGGCTCGCCTGGAAGATAAGGTTGGTCAGCTGTCCTCCGGGAATCTCGTGAACATAGACTTCTGGATCAGGTCCAGTCAAGCCCGCTTCGAAGCAAGAGTACATGAGGCGAAGCTGTGCCCAGTAAGTGTCAATGGCACGGACATGGTCGATGTTAAGGGAAGGATCACAGTCAGATCCCTCGAGAGAGGCGATAACGGCACCAACGCTAGGTTGTGAAGTCATACCGGACAAGCTGTCGGTAGCCGTGTCAACTGCATCTGCACCGGCATGCGCACAGGCAGCCATAGAGGCAACACCGGTACCGGCAGAGTCGTGAGTGTGGACGTGGATGGGGAGATCTGGGTATTTAGCACGGATACCTCCGATCAACTGAGTTGCTGCCTTTGGCCGCAAAACACCGGCCATATCCTTGATACCAAGAATGTGTGTGCCCATTGCGACCACTTTGTCGGCCAAATCCAGGTAGTACTGAAGGTTGTACTTCTTCTTGGGGTTCAGCATGTCTCCACTATAGCAGATCGTTGCTTCTACTACTCCACCAGCCTTCTTAACTGCCTTTATACCAACCTCAAGCTGCTCAAGATCGTTGAGGGCATCGAAGACACGGAAAATGTCGACTCCGTTCTTCTTTGCCTGCTCGACGAAATGATCAATGGCATTGTCTGGAAGCGAAGAGTAGGCAACTCCGTTGGCACCCCGCAGCAACATCTGGAAAGGGATATTGGGCACGAGCTTCCTCAATTTCCTCTGCTTATGGTCAACAAATTTGTTCAACTGACTTCCTCGCTCGCTTCAAGGACTTACCAATCTGTCCCAGGGGTCTTCATACAAAAATCTCATAGCCACATCGAATGTAGCTCCTCCCCAACATTCCAGAGCATAGGCATTGGAGTATGCATGGCTTGTGTGTTTCGCGATGGCAACTAAATCAATCGTACGAACTCTGGTGGCTAAGAGAGACTGGTGGGCGTCACGCCATGTGGTATCCATCAGAAGAGTACCCTTGTTCTTGCGGATAGCCTTTGCAAACGCTTCAGGTCCCTCCTTGACTAAGGTGTTTCTCCATCCAATTTGACAAGGAGTAGAAACATCAATGAGCTTGCCCTCCGCGTCGTACAAGTCGGGGAACACAATATTGCCCTTGAATTTTGGTTCTCCAATCTGCCCCTTAATACTGCTGCCGTTGACAGCAACGTCTCCAAGATAAGCTAGAAGCTTCTGGGCGCGGTTCTGAGACTTCATCAACGAGAAAAGGGAAGGCCTATTATGTTATATTAGCATTGCAAGCACTGTATTAAACTTAGAGCCGGAGACTTGCGTATCATCGATAAAAGTAGTCCAGCAGTTTCCAGAGATAAATGTTTCATGGGTGAGCAACGAAGCCAAGAAGGGAATGTTGGTCTTAACTCCACGGATTCTGAACTCCACGAGCGCTCGGAGAATCTTTCGGCGGGCAATCTCATATGTGGAACCATGGCAAGTACACTTGACCAACATGGAATCATAGTGAGGGGTAATGATCGCACCAGCGAACCCGTTTCCACCATCAAGACGGACACCATTACCACCGGCTGATCGGTAGACCTCAATCTTACCGGTATCAGGCTGGAAGGCCTTACTGGGATCCTCAGTGGTGATACGACACTGAATTGCATATCCACGGGTGGAGATACGGTCCTGGGTAAGTCCAAGCTGCTCTAAGGTGGCACCGGCGGCAATCTGGATCTGTGCCGCAACAATATCGATTCCCGTGATCTCCTCCGTGATAGTGTGCTCGACTTGAATTCTAGGGTTGATTTCGATGAAGTAATATCTGTTCTGTTGATCCACCAAAAATTCAGCGGTACCTGCGTTGCGGTATCTCACTGACTTGGCTAGTCGCACGGCGTCGTTCAGAATTCCCTGCCTGACATGATCGGGCAAATCCTTTGCAGGTGCAATTTCAACGACCTTCTGATGTCTTCGCTGGACAGAGCAGTCACGCTCGTACAAATGCACTACGTTTCCGTGATTATCACCAAGCAGCTGAACTTCGATATGTTTGGGTCGGTCGAGGAAACGCTCGATGAACACGGTACCGTTTCCAAACGCCGACAGGGCCCTATATGAAGCGTAAGCAAATCAATTGGCTTCTCGGGAGCTGGAACTGCATACTCAGATGTAGCTCTGTTGAACGCATCCTGAAGGCTGTCGCCTTCCCTCACAACTCTCATACCACGCCCACCACCTCCGAATGCAGCCTTGATGATGACTGGGTAGCCATATTGCTTTACGAAATCTTCAGCTTCACTCAGTTTGCCGACAGGACCCTCTGTACCAGGCACTACTGGCACATTTTCCTTAGTAGCTAGCGTACGGGCCGAGACTTTGTCTCCAAGGCCATCAATGACTTCAGGCGTAGGTCCAATGAATACCATTCCATTTGCTTCGACCTTCCGAGCGAATTCGGCGTTCTCTGAGAGGAAACCGTAACCTAGCAGATTTAGGGTCAGTATAATGTCATGAAACCCGAGTAGCGTTACTCACCAGGATGGATCATGTTAACATTGTGCTCCACCGCAATCTTGACAATCTCGTCAATTGCAAGATATGCTTGAACAGGTGTGTACTGGCCACGCTTGCCAATTTCGTAAGCCTCATCCGCCTCTAGATTTACACTAGTTAGTTGGTTGTTGATCATAGAGGTCCCAATGGAACCCGAGACGCACTTTGACGATGCATGCTGAGCCGATCCTCATGACTGTAGATTGCTACGGTCTGTAGCGAGAGTTCGTGTGCCTATCAACCCAATTAAATCTTCTGATCTTCACATTACAGACAGGGGAATACCTACCGTTCTAAAAATCTGATAGATCACCTGGTGTCAGCAAAGGCACCAAATAACTCAATAACTCTCAGAATATGGTGTAAGTACCCGGATAGCTAAGAATAAATTGTTAACAGGAAGCTCTCAAGTTTTCCACAGACGATGGAAAAGAGAATACTCACGAATTTCTCCACGATTCGCAACTGTAGCAATGCAACAAATATGAGTCACATGTCAATTTTCCATTTCAATGTAATTTGGAGGTTTTAATTACCCATGATCTTGTTTAGGTGCATGATGGTGGAGTTTGCCCGGACTCGGTGGATAGTCCGGACGGTAGAAGAGTCGACCGCATCCTCAAACACTTCATTGTATTCAGTAGACATAGTGGTGGGTCTTGTTCAACTGTTTGAAGTTCGCACTGGGGATATAAAAGAAGAGAGCGGCTCAGCCGGTAGAAGGTCGACACCGGTAGCCGGTGTGAAGCTAATAGTCTCGCGGCTTGTTTTAGTGGGGGCGCAGCGGCGGAGCAGGGAAATATCCAAAGACAATGGTTACTAGGGGAGACTGGGACGACTGACGGGGGGGAATTTATAATTAAGAATAAAGTAGAGAAGATGGTGATTAAGGCGGTTGGGCTTGGTGGGCGGGTTGGCTCCGCGGTAGGAGGGGCAGAGGAGGGGCACTTTGACGTTGGAGGGGTATAGTGCATAAACAGGGAGCTAAGTGCAACAAGTGTTTAGGTACAACGTAGTAGCCCACGCTCTTATCAGACAGACCTCAGACCGCCCCCTCCCACACGGAAAATCATCTGCAGGAGCAGCTCTTTTTCTGTCTTCCAGCAGCAAGAAACAGCACGCCGCCCTGTCTGGGTGCCTGAGTTGCGGACGATAGCCACCGTATCCCCGCGCACGTGGACCTCGGGAACCATATAAAAAATTCTGATTCTGGGCAATATGAATAGCCGACTAACTTTTACCAGGGAGCGCAGATGCAGATGCAGATGTGGATGAGGTGGGATAGTTTCGAGCAGCAGGAGGGAAGAGAGAAGTGAGGACGCCGACAACCAGAACAAACGAACCACGTTTTGCATAAGTATCATGTACGTCTGCAGAGTTTCCCCGCCGTAGTGCATCTCATTCAGATATCTTCCAATGACCAACGACGGCTGTTTATCTGCAAAAAAAAAGCAAAAAGCTTCACCACAATACATCATTACGCAGATCCCGCTTATGCATCTATCCATTAAGTCATCTCAATTGGCAAGATGATAAGAACTTAAACCCAAACCCAACTCATGAATATTCATTTTAAGCAAGCATAAGAAAAGGGCATAACTATAACGAGCAATAAATCATGAAAAACTGCCAGAATCCCCCACCATACCTAGAACTACAAGCTCGAAAAGAATCATGACTACAGAGTAACGGTTACATGGGACCAACTGAACTAAAAAAAAAACACCCTGCAGGCCGAACAAACCGCCCCATCTTTTTAGAAAAAGATGCCCGATGCATCTCCACTAGAACATGTCTACGAGGTCCCCGACCTCTGTGCTCACACATAAGCATCACATATAATCGCCCTTAGAAACTCATGAACCCCGCCGGTTGTGGGGCCAGTCCATTCCCATAGGGCTGAGCACCTCCAGGGCCAGCCGTAATCATCAAAGGCCCGTTGCCCAAGATTGGAGTGTTATCCTCAATCTTCTGTTGCGATGCCTCTTTTGCTTTACGCTCTTCATTATCCTTCTCAAGAGTGAAGATTTTCATGGATTGTTCCCGCATGACATTGATCATAAATGGCTGCATTATCAAGTCAGTAAGAGTTCCACAATATTCGCACGAAAACAAACCATTGCATAGTCCGTGAGCCCATAACGCCAGGAAATTTCCATGACAGCGTGGACGGGAATTAGGTCGTAACAGGCATAAAGCATTGCAGCGTAACACTCCCGGTTTCCAATGTCGACGAACTAAATCCCATTTAGTATATATATCCGGATCGGCTAAACGAATACTTACATATCGTAAAAGCTCATCTACCACTTCTTCTCGAGCAGACACTGCGGCAGTTTCAATGGCATCTTTGAAAAGCCTATCTTGCTTGGACAAGGCAATTGATTGGTTCCATCGCTTGTGTTTCCGGTAGATGTTTGCTGCAACTTGTCGGAAGAAGACCAGCCTTTAAGATCGAACTGTCAGTATATGGACACGCATCCTGTTATTGGATAGGTGAAATACTCGTGTTGTTCAAGTCTCTGTGCAAGCTCGACAGGGTCATAGTTGTCATAATTCTCGACTGAGTCTCGTAGAGTTTTATAGTCTTCCTCTTCAATCAACAGATCATTGATCGCATTGTTGACGACTTTATTATTTTGCGATTGCACACTGAGCAAGAAAGGCTTTATTAACGGAATGTTGTCTGAATTCTCGAACATGCGAACAACCCTACTACAAATTAGCCACCAAATACCGGAACTGTAATCATCCTACCCGTCTTACCTGGCAACATCAATACGTGGTGCGAGTACCGACAATAGATCCGTGAGTAGACGAGGCTGTTCTTGGAGATAGAAATTCAGAGCACGATAGTAAATCTCCAGATTGGCAACCTTCACAATGATGTCCTTGAAGGATTGATGTTCCCAAGCATCTGCCGCTCGCTCCATCATGGCAAGCGCAGCATTATCCCATTCGTCGTAGTGGCAATACAAGAAGATAAGCTCCGGCCACAAATGTGCTTGCTCGCAGGCACGAATCATCTTTGGGATATTGATCCGACTCCAGAACAATTTGAGATGTTCCATGACTCGATCAGGATGGTATTTGGTGAGCGCAATGCCGAGCTCTGTGAACATTCCCATATGTGCCCGCTCAAGACCAAGACCATTTTCCAACAAACTAATCAGTTCGTCAAAATAGCCATTTCGCTCATACTGCTTGACGACGTCGTGCAGCTCTTCGGCATGGACGATCAGGTTCAGACCACAAATCTGTGAAAGACGGAATTCCTTTTTCCCCACGCAGGCTTCATGGACCTGCTTCCATACCTTGGTGCTGTTGGCTTTTCTGGCGCATTCAACTGCATTTTGGTATTCCTCCAAAAAGACGAGAGTGGTGGCAAGTTTGGCCCAGTTAGAGATACTAGTGTAGAAAATCTTGGCTGCCTGGTGAAGTCCTTCTTCATAGGCTGTATCACCACACTCCTCGATGTTGGCAACGTTTGCAGCATTTAAGAAGTCTTCCAGTTCATGTAGTTTATTTACACGGGCGAGGCACAATGCCAAGGCACTGTCAATAGGTGGCTCCCGCAAAGTCCGGCGGCACATTTGGAGGTATTTGATAAGTTCGTCATTTTTACCGGCCCGAGTAGACATCTCGATCACCTCTCCATAGTTGCTCGGATCTCCAGCACGAATATACGACTCGATACCATCGGTAATGCGAAGACCATCAATTTGAGCTTTACCGAGGCGGCTCCATACTTCGGGTAGGTCGACACGGTCTGCATAAGCGTAGGCACGGTCAATGCTAACGATATGTTCAATGAGAACATTGATCGCTTCACTATGGGAGTTGCTCTTCTTGTAAACTTCGAGGGCTTCCTCGAAAAGACCATTCTCGATACAGATGTTAGCAATATCGGGTCCGTCATAGTTGGAAAGCCGGTTGATGTAATCCATCACACGAGCCTTGTCGGCCTTGACCGCGGTAAGGATAAGCAAATTCTGAAGGTTGTTATTGTCGCTGAACGGTGAAGGCTCAAGAATAATCTTCTCAAGCAGTTCAATGAGCTCTGTGGGCAGGTCATTCTGCAGGAATGACTGCACTGCTGTTGAAACATCTTCGGGGTCGGTCGACTCCGGCACAGCGGTTGCAACGACTTGATCAACTAGGGGTCGGCGATGCATATTGTTTGGACTCAGTACAAAGGTCCAGAGCTCGGGATCACGCCTTGCAACGAGATATCGAGCCTGATGCTTGAACATCGAGTTCTCATTGGTGATCTTTACCAGCTCAAGGTCATTCTGCCCCTTTTCATATGCGATGAACGCCAGGTATGGGTCCCTCTTCTCACAGTATTTGCCCACAATAGCGGAGTCATATTTGTCGTTTTCCTTGAGAAACTTTTCGGGGTTGTTGTTACTGTCGATGTAGATCTTTGCCAGAGCATTATATACTGCAGGTTGCTCGTTCCCAGCCTGAAGCATGCTTTCCAAAAAGGGTAATAGCATCTTGAGCCGATTTCTCTTTTCTACCTCGGCGACAAGTTCTTCGACAGGAACTGCAGCACTATTGACTGATTGCAACAATCCTTTGATAATTGACTCTTCACAATCAACATCTAGAAGACCGCCAATAACAGCAGGTGTCCTTGCTGGGTTGACTCGTTGAACGTATACTTCAATCGATTTGAACTGCTGGTTGCGGTAGAGATAAAGGACTAAATCGTGGATGAAGTTGAAGCGGTCACACACTACAATCAACGGCAGTTGTTCTGTCAATTGAGCTTCTTTGAGGAAGTTTTTGACTTTCTCCGGATTGTAATAGTTGTTATCGCGACAGATTCGTTCCACTTCTGACAATTTTCCCATCCTCGTAGCTGCTTGGAGGTATTTAAACACCACATCGCCGTCTTCGGACAAATTGACAACGGTTCCTAGGTAGTAAAACAGACCTTCGAAAGTCTTGAAGGATTCGAATAACTCGATCAGGCGGTGAGGTCCCAGGAGATCCGAATACTTGGTAGCGATCTGAATGACAACCTGGAGGTTCTGACGTATATTGACACGTAGCATCTCACGCAGACAATCCAGTGAATCCTCAACAGACATTCGCCCGAAGTACTGGATTACGAACTCGGCGCTCAAAGCGGCTGCATTATTGCACAGAACTCGTTTGATAGCAGCAGGGTCTTCGTAATGATCAAGGGCCTACAAGAGTCAGAATATACCAGGGTAGGGATGGAAAAGTGACCAACCTGTTGGAACAGCCCGGCATTCTCACACAACTGGGCGACTTTGGCCTTGTCGTAGTAGGAAAACATATTGTTACCAAGAATTGCGGCTGCCACTTGAGGGGCGTTCAGGAGATTCATCTCCAACAGGCGTGTTTGCTGAACTGCATGTTCAGGTTTATTGCCTTCTAGAGCAGTGAGCAAAAAAGCAGTTGCTTGTTGAATCATGCTCTGGGAAAGGAACACATCGACAACACGATCGATATCAACCAAAGCACCGCCCTCGTGACTAGCAAGCTGGGTGGCAAACTCTGTTCCCTTCTCAGGATTGATTCGCACAATGTGCTGTAAAAGGCTCGTGTAGTCTGGGCTGTATCCAACCTTCTGGGCATATGGGAGGATCTTATCAAATTGTCCGGTTTCCGCAAATGAGGCAACAACTTTCTGAGGGGCATTTGCCCGCAGGTATATGCCTAGCGCCATATTCATGTCATGAGAACGTACTATATCCCCAAGCTCTTCGGTGCACTCCAACTTGTTTTCCTTCAACCACTTCTCCAAAAGATGCTTCCTATTTTGGGCCAACACGGGTTTGACCAACTCAATAGTTTCGTGTCTGTTAAGCGTCGTCTTGTCCAGAAGCATACCGAAATACTGAAGAATAACGGAAAGTTGACCAGGGGGTGCTGGGACGGCCTTGAATTTCTCGATAGTCTGTGGTGTGCGAAGGAAACCGCGAGGAGAGTTTGCTGCTACCTTGGCCGCCTCCACGTAGTTACTCTGGGACATTAATTGATTGAACTGCTGTTGATAAAGGTCGTCGGCACCAGCAAGCCCGGCACGGGAGGCAAGATTGATAGCGAGTTGAGAGTTGGCGGGATTCTGAAGGAGGTATGGGATTATCTGGTTCTCATCCACACTAACAGAGAGAACCTGTCCCTTCCTGTTGACAGCAATGATACCGGATGTTGCATCATGGCGCGTAGTTGTGAAAATGGTTTCACTTGAGATCCGATTCATGAAGATGCAAGTTCCAGTCTCTAAGTCATATAGATGGATGAATCCATACTTGGTGACCAGGTATATGACTGAAAATCTCTGCGAGACTTGCATCGCAACGGGAAAATCGTTGACTGCCTCTGCAGGGAAATAGACATCTACGGTTTTTTTCTGGAATACTGGGTTACCTGCAGAATGGTCCACCTCAACGACGTGCAGTTTGGCTCCCTGTTGTGTGCGAACAGAGAACGTGAACAATTTCGTGGGACTGGGGGCACCTTCCAAACGAATCTCTGCGAACGCGGCTGCGTGTCCTTCAATCGCTTGACTGATGCTTCTGTCCTTCGAGTAGAGCTGCATGTTACCCACGACTCGCCCTTGTTGTTGCGAAATTCCAACTACGACCATCCACTTCTCATCCGAATTAACACGATAATTGATTATTTGACTTCCCTGTTAGAATTGTTAAACTCGAACCTTAGAACCAATTGTTTATTAAAGACAACCGACCTGAAGATTCACGTGCCTGTCGAAAACTTTGACTGGGGCAGTCTGGGAAGGATCCAAAATATCCCAGTGAAATACGTTTGATTCAGTAATAAGGCCCAGAGCTCTCTCGCTGATCCATTTCCAGAACACAACATCCTCGGGCATTGCATAGGACTTCAGCTTCTCTTTAGCATCTAAGTTGAAGATTTGCAATGTGCGTTGGGCCTTGAGCGCTATAATGTTCCTACTCCAGTGCATGATGGCGCTGTCAGCTTTGATGGTTCGCCGTGTAAGATTATTGCCATTGTGCAGATCGATTATCACGACCTGAGCAGATGCAGCTTCATCGCTTTTCTCCCTCACACAGATGTATCGATCGCTTTCTAGTGTCTACGGTATCTTAGCACTGGCGCCACAACCAGGAATATCAGGCACTCACCGTTGTATTAAATCCTATGGAACTTGACTTCGAGTTGATTAGGATAAGCTAGAAAACGTAATGGAGAGACTGCATACCGCGATTTCTAGCTGTGGGAGCTATGAGACACACACAACAGCATCAGTATCCATTCCTGTTGAAGCCTGCCATGTACAAGAACATACTGATAGAAGCTCAGTAAAGGAGATTGGTAAAGGCGCCATCGTGGTTAACCTGTAGGCCTGTCCGCAAGAGCGAAAAGGATGTTGGTGATGATGATTATGCTGCTGTTGCTAAGATCGACTGAGCGAAGAAACAGAAAGTATGAGGCTCCAAAAGCGCAAAAGTTGTAAAATATCGTAATGGCAAGAAGGTAGCGTAATGGCAAAAAGGTAGGGGAGTGAATGTTGGATAAAATGGTGGGCAGGACGAAAGGGTCGTTGAAGGGGGGAGGCTGATGCGTTCCCTAAAATGATGGTTTAGGGGACGACAGGTGTTCTATGTGGAATGACAAAATGTACGCTTGCAGCAAGAACCACCCAGTATACATGGATGAAGCTGCAACTCAACCTCAACGACAACCCAACTGTTTGTTTACTGATAATCAAAGCTGTGCTATGTTTTTGACTTTATTGACAACAATTCAAAGCCCGAACTCAAACTAAAGTTGATTGGGTTACGACATTTGGTCTTAAGGGCATCCACTTCCATCAGTGAAATTGAGCTCGATAGGCGAACTCGTAGGACCTTGGGCTTAACAAAACACTCAAGCCAACGATACCATGGGTATCTCGAAGACGAAGACAGAGAAGGTAACCAGAACGTTGATTCTTTTGGGAAAATTAAGGCTTCTATTTTCTACCGTAATAGTGGGCACTATACACCACCTCCACATATTCACATTACGCCCAAGTAAAAGCAAGAGAAAGCCGGTTTCTAGCACCACAATAACAAGAGGCACCAGATATCCAAAGCAGAAAGAAAAACCCTCCCAACCGTCATGATCATGAACAAAGACGCCCCGTATCGCCAAAACCGAAGGTTATCATGCAACTAACCCAGACAGAGTAAATTCAATGGTGTTTAATTTACAAGACCTAAAGAACGAACAATTATTATTAAACTAATCTCGGAAGGTGATCGAAAGACAATTGTAACATACCAGAGCAAGACCTCCGGCAATGACAGCACCCAAGAGACCGCCAGAGACGGCGTTCTGGAAAGCACTAGAGTCAGGGCTAGCGGTGGGAACAGGAGACGGGCTGGTGCCGTTGGTGCTGGCATCAAATGTTAGTAAGAGAGTTGATATTTGGTATTGCGTTTTTACCTGTTGGTAGTATTCTGAGCAGCAGCAGAGGCCACAAGGGCGGCGAGGGCGAGGGAGACAAGCTTGAACTGCATCTTGATTGGATTGATTGGATTTTCTGGTTTGGAGAGCGGAGGACTTGTTGAAGGACGCGGAGAACGAGCGTAAAAACTGACGAACGATGGGAGGGTTTCTTCAAACAGCGAGTGTGGACGAGGAAAGAGTTATGGTGGGAGGGACAGTGGGTATTTATTCCAGTGACCAAGAAACGAAAAAGCGAGCGGTTGGTGGCACTGGTGAGGAAAGAAATCCATCCCGTGTGTTCGAAAAGGTAAGAAACGCCTCTCCGATTGCTCTTGCGGTCAGAATGTATCTGCATGGGCGGGACATGGCAATACCCGGGCAAGGATCGTAACTGGGTCTGGGTTGCAGTTCCTGCCCAAGCTACGCCAGTCGAGGAATGGATTCGCTCCACACCGCACATCCGCTAGGTTAGTAGAGGTTCGAGACTCTAATGTCTCTTTGCGCCCATAGTTTTCTTCAGCACTAAACTTGCACTTCCGACTACTTTGAGACGTCAAGCTGCCACTGACCGCTTGTCCGTTCTATCTTTAGCAGCAACACGCAATCCGAACATGCAGTGTCGATGAATGTGATTGGTGGTACCAATGTTGCAGTACCTATCAAGCACCATGAATTTCTATCCGACAGATCACCGTTACACTTCCGCTGCTCAACTTCCTCGCTTGTCTTCCTGATACCATGCCTCGCAGCCTAACAGACACAGACACACCGGCCGAGTGTCTCCACGCTTCTAAACGAATCGTTGACAAAAGGCACCATAAACAACACCCCACGACATCCATTTTTGGTCGGCTTGGTCGGCTTTAGCTGGTAATGTCGATCGTCACAGCCTACCATGTAAAGGCAGTTTCCGGGAGAAGTCGATCACAAGCATCTGCTTACCAGTTACGGCTATGTTACTGTTGTAGGCAAGTAACATTTAACGGTTTTGCTGTGATACCTAGTCAAGGTACTAAGTACACGGTGGATGAAGCAGCGTCTTGGCAATTGTCCGGATTAGCTCTCCGAACACCGGATATCACTGGTACTAGATTCCTAAGAACCGGATATTTTGTGGATATTATTGCGCGGCTAATAATAAGTAGGCGGAATTGGTTCAATGCGTGGGCTCCGCCCTTTCTCCACCTACGGGTTCTGGTAAGACTTGGTCAAGAACAAGATTCTTAACTGAAGGATGGTGTGGCCCACCGCCTCCAATCTCAAGACATACCTATCTCTAACATTGTAAATCCCCAGCATGTCTATCAAAATGGTCTTGAGGATACGTAATAAAGCTACTATAGACCTAGATGAACGACGGAATGCTGCCAACGAGCTCGAAGACACTTGCTGCTAATAAATGTTGACGTCATCACCAAGACGAGCCGACGGCTAATGCAATGACCTGCCACTTTCTTTGCACGCAGCGCGTTGTCCAGGCTATCTATGTAGATTGCAGGACTGAACCTAGTCCGTTCTAGTTGAAGAGTCGCCGATGCTCAAGGAATGGCACGCGGAGAAGGTAGCGCACTGTCGTGACGGACTGCATGGGGGGAAACGTCGGTTATGACTGTAAAGCTGGGTTGGGTTTTCTATAAGATTTAGGTATTTCGGTACCAATCCGCTTAAGTTTGAGGATGTAGAGTTTTGCGGAGATCTGCTCTAAGCTAAGCGCCGACTTAGCTACTTGATCAATTCCTCAAAGGATATTCATCCCCGGCATCGAGTCCATGGCAACGGATTTCTGAAACCCCGACACGTACCGTACCAACGAAGTCGTTACCAGCCTCCAATAAATCCGAGCGGTGTTAATATTCCTTGTTACCGTACAATTGTTCATCCAAGCAGAGATCAAGAAACTTTCTTCTGCTCGCAAGATGTCCCGGCCGATAATGAACATCGTGACGACGACTTGGTACGAAGCTTGCCACTGGTGGACTTCATCCCACCCAAAGCCCATCGAACAAATGGCAATTCAACGCCCATTCCGCCGGCGCTTTTGGAGGGGGTAGTGATACGAGACGATCATAATGATATCACACACCGATAAACTCATTCGGCCTCTAAGTTAAAAGGCCCGGGGAAACCAGTATCCATAAGCTCATCATTTTGGTCACCTTCCATTCCGAATTTACACTATTTACTATCAAGACTTGACTCGATGGAGTTTCCTCGATTATTTCGTTTGAAATCTCGATACTAGTCTTCAAGCTTGAGGACCGAAGCAGCAAGATAAAACTTCGAAGGAAATATCCACCTAGCACTAGCTAGGTAGTCGTATGTGCTTAAAAATACCCGCATTTTTTCAGGGTAGAAGATATCTACAGGTACATACTCGAACTTTTTTGACCCTGGACTTAATCAGTCTATTCAAAGGCAGCTTCCTGGCGACGACCGCACCGACCAGCTGATGGGTGAATAGCAAGAAACCAATCATGAATTGGCTGGCGTCCCAGGTCTGGAGTGTCGTTAGGGAATAATTGAGTATCTGATCGATGGCGAAGACTTTGTGCGAGGTAGGCAATTTAAATACGAGCGTGGAGTGTTCTCGTGCTCAGACTTTCACTTTTACGTTAGGTAAAGTTTGGTTTACGAGAGCAAGCGCAGAGGATACAAGGTTTCTGTTCTCTGGATTTGGCTTACGACTTGGTAGCCCCACAAACAGCTCCGAGTTATAAGTTTGAAGGCCGCCTGCTCCATAAGGTCTACCATTACCGGGAAATGGGCCGAAAGGATGAGAGGTGGCAGGAATACTGCTCAACAGCGAAAGTCGATGGACCTACACAATCCAATGCCATCGTGGGTGTTTGACATGTCAGACCTCAGCCATATTATATAAACTTGAGAACTTGAGAACGAAATTAAATAGAGCCCGTTCTCCAGGAAGGCGGCTAATTTACAGGTTAGCATAGAGGGAGTCTTCAAATTCCGGAACTAGGTGACTATGTGACGCTCATCACATCATTCGGCTGTCCGTTACATTTATCCATTCCATACCACAGTATACTTTCGCCAGAGCAAAACGAGCGGTAAGATAGGTGATTTCTCCACGAAAGCAGAGCGTACGGTAGGTCTATATAATGTTGGCCTAATCTCGTCGAACGTGTCCGTCCGATCACCAGTGATAACTTAGTCGTGTTTCGATGACGAAGGCCATTACTCCAACCTGTACTAATCATCAACTGTGCTCTTCGCCAGCAAACAGAAAATATGACCTTTCTATCAAGTGAATACCGGAAGCAGTTTCAACGAGATGAGACATTTCGCCAGGCTGTAATGCAAAGGCAGCATCCTCAAACTCCTTCTGCATCTCGCCTCTGCCAAACCAACCACTAGAACAATAACAAGGTCAACCTACAACAGACAGAGCGAAAATGAGAGCCTGTGAACTTACAGATCGCCCATCTTCTTTGCACTGCTGCAGTCACTCTCGCTGAGCGCTAGGCCCCCTAAGGTCAACTCTCCCGCCGTAATCCTCGCATGGTACCCGAGAATAATGCTCTTTGCCTCCTCCTTGGTCCTCGTAATCTCTGCCTACAAAAGTCAGCCCTCCCTTTCTTCCTTCACCTGTGTACGATATCCGTTCAACCTCACCTGCTTCCAGGAACTCGCTCGCCTGCTCTCATTATGCTTTACCAGGAGATGGGCGCACCGGATCTTGCCGTGTGGTTTTGCAGCCTCACCATCCGACGACAACGGACCCAACGCAGGGTAGTTTGCTGCCATGTACCGCTCCAAGAGACCTTGATCCGCGTCGTTCGGCGGTTGCCACTGGGACTGTGATGTGTTGACATTAAAGTAGTAGGGCAGTGATTTCGACTTGCTGTACTTGACTACCCAGCCTTCGGGAAGGCCTGTGTTTTGGTCGATTTGTGCCTACGCCAAAGCTGAACTCAACTCTTGGTTACGAGAAGAGTTGCCTTGAGTGGAAACTTACCATGCTTAATAGAGTTGTGAGATTGATGTGGTGGAGAGGGAGGTTTGTTGCTTTGGATTTGGATTTGGATATGGATATGGTGGTGAAAGCGGAAGCGGGGTGTGGGCGGCTAAGTCCTAACTTGCTCAAGTGACACTGATCACTTCCAACCGCAACCGCCCCCTCCTCTCCCTCCCACCCCACCACTCCTCCTTTCCTCTCTTTCTCCCTCATCACATACATTTCGACTCTCCTTGCGCTGCCACCTCACACTACTTACATCTCTCTCTCTTCGATAGGCTATATAACCTGCCAATACGGACACTAATACTAGTACTAATTCCGATACTCATAATCCAAAATTCGTCCGTGTTTGGCGCGCCACATGTCTTGAAGTTGACAATACCTATTCTCGTCTACCGACATCCCTGCCGTAGTTAATTACCAACAGACTCTCAGCACTCGCACCTACTCGTCCGCAGCGAGGACTGAGGACTGAGAACTAAGTGGAACCTGTTCATCACATCCATCCAGCCATGGGCAACGTCAGTGGGAGACTGGAGGATGGCGCATACATGTACCTGCGCGATCAGTGGAGGCGTATGCACACCCCGGATTCTAGCCCACCGCCTCTGCTGGTGCTCCGGAACAAGTCCGGATTGCCGTCTCGCATAGCCAAGCTGATGTCTCGCAGTGTCAATTGCATCTATCCAAGTGACGAACGCTCATGGCCGGGTCTTACTACGCGTTTCGCCAAATGCTTTTCCCTGCACTAAGATGATAGCCCGGAAAGAGCCTGGCGACGAGGGGTTGGTGGAGTTTGTACAAGTAGGCGAACCTCTGTTTTCCAGGGCGGGGAATATCTCTGACAAGCAACGCAGGACCCAGATCCAAACTCTTCGACACCGTTGCTTCTCAAGCTACCGACCGAGGACGAGCTTAACCTTATTTTTACCTTTACTATTCGCCGAAAAGAGGAGACTGCCGGCACAGCTTCAGTCAGCACGACCATAAACGGGCTTACATTTATTACTGCTTCTAATACTCGCGAAATCGACAACCTCGTTACTCGAGAGTTTCATGCCGACCCTAATCTTCACAAGAATCCTAATGTCAACCTAGTTGGAGACTACTCTACCGACGGGTCGAATGCAGTACAATTTGACTACAAATGGCGGTGGCGACCACCACAGGGTTTAGAGGATAAGGTTGGCATAGGATGGAGAAATACTTGCAGTGTATGCCCTTTGTCCTGGAGAACTTCGAGTGTCGAAAGCTCACAACAGTTGTGCGCAGTTTGTCGAATATGATCAACGGGCCCACAAGTTATCGACACTAGCGCAATTTTCATTCTGGGTTCCAAGTGAGAATCTATATGCCCATTACTTCCCTTGGTATACGAAGCTGATAGGGACAGGGTCCCTGCGCCCTTGGGCTCCGTCCCTTGCCATTAGCCCTGATTTATCTAGTACACCACAAAAACTACGAGACAGTCCAAGTCGGTCTACAGACAACCGTGGGAATGGGAGCGACCAGACAGATGGAGAGCTACCGTCCCCGCTCATCGATAACTTTGATGTGTCGGCTTTGGAACCATCAGTTACAAACATTCCCGCTGTAAAAGTCGACAACTGTCCTCGACCGGTGGAAGGCGCGATGGGAGATGATGGACCACTGTTTAGAGCCACAATCAAAAGTTTGGAACAAAAGACAGGCAATCTGCGCACAAAGATGAAGAAGGTTCTGAAAAGAGCTGAGCAGGCACGCCAGTCACAGATTATTTGCAATGAGGCATTTGCCGCTTTTATGGAGTCTTTGCGTGATGCATCAACATCCGGCCATGCACCTGGCATTCAACCTGCATTGGACCACTATTTCGAGAGAACATACCGGGAGATTCTACTATTTGAGAGGCAGAACGAAGCGAATCTGCAGAAATTGATCATCGAGCCACTTACCAAGCTGTACCATATGGATCTCAAGCAGGCGGAGTCGAAAAAAAGGGATTTTGAGGAGGAAAGCCGAGATTATTACAACTATGTCAGTCGGTATCTGGGCATTCGCAACGATCCCAGCAAAGAAAAGAAGAAGCTGGAGAGTGAAACTAAATACCAGACCAAACGGAAGAACTTCGAACTGAAAAGGTTCGACTACTCGACATTCATGCAAGACCTTCATGGCGGCAGAAAGGAGCAAGACGTATTGGCACAACTCACCAAATTCGCTGATGCACAGGCACGGGGCTTTCTCAACACTGCAAAGAAAGTTCAAGAGCTCTTGCCCGAATTGGAGGCCTTAGATTATGAAGTAAAAGAGACGGCCAAGGAGTTTCAAATGCAGCGGACGGAACGGGAAGAACGAAGAAGATTACTCGAGAAGAATAGTCAGGTGTACGTAGAACCTGAGGTCGTCCCATCCTTTGTACCACCTGCAACACCGAACCCCTCGAATGCTCCGTCTAGCAGCGATATCCTGGGGTTCAATACTGGCTTCGAACGCTTGGGCATGGGGACGAGTAGTGTCAGAGCCGTGTCATCTGGAAGCGAAGGTGGCCTTGACTCCGGCCTATTATCTCCTACATCGGCTCCAAAACCAAACGGCTCACTCAAATACCGAGGGCTTGGCGAAAATTCTGTGGTCGTGGACAAAGAGACGGAGCGCCGAAAGGAGGGTTTGCTGTGGGCTCTTAGCAGGCCAGGAAGCCATGTGGACCCGAAAGGCTTAAACAAACAAGCATGGCATAAGTACGACTTTCTTGTTTTCATTTGCTAAACAAATGCTAACTATGTTCTAGATATTGGGTTGTTCTTGCAGGTGGGCAGTTGTGTGAGTATTCTAACTGGAAGCAAAAATTAGGTCTACATAACGACCCAATCAATCTTAAGATGGCCTCAGTCCGAGAAGCACGAAATTCGGATAGACGTTTCTGTTTCGAAGTTGTGACACCGCATTACAAGCGAGTGTATCAAGCAACCTCAGAAGAAGACATGAACAACTGGATTTCGTCTATCAACAACGCTGTTAAAAGTACTATAGAAAGCGGAGGATCCATTAAGAATTTCGATGTTTCGCCAATCAACAACGAACCGGAGCCTGCGCAACTGAAAAACATCCAATCTGCGTTAACGGGCAAGAGCCCGCACCATCATCACTCTGTACATGGCTCCAATCCAATGAGCAGTTCTAATAACGCCAATAATATCTACCGGCGAACAACTGTAGGGGCTCGGCCAGGCACCATCAGAAGGAACAGTTCCAACTTTGGAGAGGATCCAGAAAAGCTACTGCAAATGATCAGGGAAGCGGACCCCAGTAATAGCAGTTGCGTGGACTGTGGAAGCCAGGTCAAGACAGAATGGGTTTCTATAAACCTGGGGATTGTACTTTGTATTGGTACGAAATAATCCATAGCAGTGGTTGAAACTCTCCCAACTGATCATCATCATAGAATGTAGCGGGCTTCACCGATCCCTAGGAACGCACATTTCTAAAGTTCGGTCGCTCACATTGGACGTGACTTCTTTTACGCCAGATCTAGTTGAGCTTTTATGTCAAATAGGCAATCGGATATCAAATTCCGTATGGGAAGCAAAGGCTGATGCAACACAACGACCGAATATACAGTCTTCGAGGGAAGCTCGTTTGAAGTTCATAACTACCAAATATGTGCAACGATCATTTGTTGCTCCGCTTTCTCCAACATTATCGGTCCATGCATCGCCGGATGAACTGCTGATAGACTCAGCTAAAAAGAATGATCTAGCTGGTGCGCTCCATGCATTAGCACTCCAAGCAAACCCGAATGTTATTGATACCTCGACAAACACGAATGTTATCATTCTGGCTCTTGCCGCAGCGGATCAGATTGCTTCTAATAACTCGGAATCGGAACTATCTACCACACAGTCAGCAATACCTATTACATTCCCGCTTGCAGAGCTATTGATGCAAAATGGCGGTGAGCTACCGTTGCAATTCTCAACGGTGCTATCCCAGAGCGCCAAAAACTACGTTGCTCACAAAATAGCGAAGCGGTTGAATCAGCAAGCTAGTCCTCCACCTGCGAGAGGGTCGTCGACACATGAATCCTCTTCGTCACTGAAGGATAGGCAGCAAAGGGAAAAGGAGAGATTGCAGAAACGGATCAGCTCGGGAGCGAAGCTCCACCGGCCTCCTATATTAGAACGTTAGCGTACATCGCTTCGGTTTCTTGGTTGTGTATTATGTCTGGGCGAGCGACCTGTCGTTTTTGCGGCATTTTTTTCTTCTTCTTTCCCTTTCCTCAGTCCCGAGAGACAGATAAGTACTTATAAGTGTATTGTTTGTATGTGCGTGTTGAGTTTTACATTCATGTATGTGTGTCTCTGTCCATATGTTTTGTGTGTGTCTATTTGCTTTGTTTGTTGACATGACCTGGATGATATCAACGGGAAGGGGAACGTAAGGGAACGTCGTTAATGGATAATGATTTGATGTAATTGGGAATTGTCTGGCAACAAAGGAACGGACAATTAGCTAGGTGGGGGAACGGGGGGTAGGTTTTTGGATTTCGGGCTTGTTTTTCATAGCTGTTTCTTTTTCTTGGTTTTGCTCGCCGCGGTGTATGTTCTGCAGGCAGCAGCAAACACTCTACTCTCGCTTTTTGCCCTTTCATCCCATCGTAATATTATAATCGGGTTGATATGGTGTAATTTGAAGGAGGCGGTGGGTGTATGTATGTGCTAGCACATTTGTCATACCATATATCTGTTTGAAAAATATACAAGTGAGAATTGGCAGGTGGGTGTTTGTGAAGGAGATTGGAGATATGGGGATTGGGATAATTATATCTAGGATATCTACTAAACTTTTCGTAGAGGATAATTCTTTGCTCGCTGAATTCGAATCATTGTGATTTCGACAGCAGACCAACATTATATTAACCATCACCACTCCTAACAACTCCGAAGCATATATTGTCGTCCCAGAACATGGTATTCCGCTGTATCATACTGTATCTTGCGATAATTTAAGACCACAGGTACGACTGGTCTGGTCTGATTGGTATGATCCAAATAGATTCACTGAATATCTACCATGTTCACCCTTTAGACTACAGCAGGAGGGAATAGGGAATGTATAGATGGACATTCCACAGGTAGATGACGGAGGCCATGAAACATAGTGCACTTAGTATGTGAGTACTTCGGAGGACTATTTCTTTCACAGGCTGAGATCTCAAGTTTCATCAATTAGCTACCAACTATCATCTGTACAATTAACATATATATACTCAGCTGACAGATAGTGGTAACAGAACGCGGAATACAAATTGCCTCTCAGACCAGAAGGCACATTAAATACACACAAACGCCATTTTTTCACCCCACCAGCGCTAGATAGCAAGAATGAAACCAGGTAAACAGCAAAAATATCCCCCATATACAATCCCCCAATAGCAAGTATAAAACTCCAGCCGTATGTAGAAAAAAAAGAAAGGAAAGAATGCAACACATGTACTACGCCATCAACGCCGCAAAACCTATCTCTTTCGTATGTTGAGCAGTGGTTCAATCCTCGCCCTCTTTGATAAGCCTACTCTGTATGGGACCTTTCCTCCCCGTATCGGCGAATGCGATCCCCTCTGTTTCTGCACTGACGACTTCAGAACCTTCTTCTCCGGGGACACAGGCGCGGGTGTTTTTGGCTGTTCCGATCTTGAGCGCTCGGTGTCGTCGGGGGTCTCCAATGCCACTAGTCTTGGTTCCTCTGAGACCTTTGCTATTGGCGTTGCAATGGGGGGCGTGTCTTTCGGGGCATTGTGGTTGGGGTGCTGCTCATCACCGTCTTCCTGAACCTTCTCATTCGTCTTCTTCCTTCCCCCTTTCTTTTTTGCGGGAGCCTTTTTTGCGGGCGGCAGGGCATCTTCGTTTTGCCCGGTGCTCTTAGTTCGTTTGCGTTTAGCTGCTGATGGTGGAGACTTTTCCGATACCACTACGACTTCATCATGGTATGCACCACCATCTTCGTTATCAGAGGCGGCAGTAGCTTTCTTCTTCGGTTTTCGACCGGGCTTAGCTTTTGAAGTCTCCGCAGGTTCCTTGATTTCTGGTTTTAGTTCCGGTTTCGCTAGAGATGACGGCGGAGAAGAGGATAAAAGGTCGTCCATATCATCGTCTGAGTCTACGGCAAAACGGCTTTTGGTATATGTGCGCCTTGCTAAGCATCCTGGCGATGGAGGAGTGGTTTCAGCCGGTGGTGGAGGGGACAAAAGGTCTAGGTTGAACTTAAGCTTGATGATTGACTTCTTAGGTGTTGGGCCTGGACCGACAAGATGATCTTCCATATCATTGTCTGTTGAGGCCATATTCTGGTTGTTCGCAATGGTATTCTCCGGAACATCTCCAACATTCGTAGAGTCGGCAACCTCGTCCCCCACTACCTCCTCCTTGCCTTTTTTCCCTGTCTTATTTGCTGTTGGTTCTTTCTTCTCTTTGACCTTCCGCAGTGCATTCTTCTTGTTCTTCCCTTCACTATTACCGTCGCTGTGATCAACAAATATAGTTTCCTCGACAAACGGATTGTCTCGTTGTTGCTGCCGACCAGGTTTATCTGAAAGGTTCTGCAATCCTTTCCCTCTCGCAGCTCTCCATTCTGACGCAATATGGAATCCTCCGCTCATGTTTTGATCCCGACCAAATCCTACAAGCACCGAATCCGTCTTTGTTCTGCGCTTTGTGGACTGTGGCTGCGGTTTGACCAAGGGTAAAGATGGTTGCTCTGGTTTTGTATCCTCTTTGAGATTGACAAACGGAGAATGCCCGGGTGATGACATCTGTTCAGGGTCCGCAGAAAAGCCAGCGCTAGTCCCCTCAAACGTCATGTACACCTCAGGAGGATCCGGAAGTGTGCTGTCAAGAACTGGCGTCCCATCGCTGAGAAGCTTGATATTGTCTAATACCGGATTCGTTGCAAAAGTGTTATCGTACTCTTGTTTCTTCTGTGTTGGAAGAACGAGGTCTTCATGTGTCATGTCAATCATGAATGCCTTCTGTGGTGACAACCTAGAATCATCTAGTACACTTGTGTCTCTTATAGGTAAGGGGAGGAAATCTTGCAATTCCTTCACTAGGTCCTTCCTTTTTCTATTGGGTTTTGGCAAGGGCGGAAGTAGATCTTGCTCGGTCGTGTTGCCTCGTGTTGACTTCCTCCCATTGGCCCGGGGCTTTGGATCATATTCGTCCTCCGAAGATAAATCAATTGTGGAAATCAATATTGGCATCGTCTTTGAACGCCGTTTCTTCGTGGAAAATGTAGTCTGTCGTCTCTTTGGCTTAGCACGTTCTTGAAAGTCGGAGTCGTCGGAGTCGTCGAGGGGAATATCCAGCGAATTCAACGCTCGTCTGTGTTTCCTTTCCTTCGCTGGTTTCTTGGTTGACTTAGGGGGAGGAGGAGGAGGTGCAGCGGGCCCGTCTTCGTCTTCATCGTCGAAGTCGTAGATGTCTTTTTCACAAGCCTTCTCGGATATAGTTTTAGGAATCGTGCCGCCCACTGTAATTTGGTCGTAGCAGTCGTCTCTCTTCTCGGGTGAAGGCAGACCAGAGCTGGGTGCGATAAGCGCTTTATGAGCTTCATCTATTGCCTGTTGTCGGAGCTCTATTATCACCCATCATTCCAGTTAGGTCACTGAACCAAACACCACAAAAATATATGCGAGCATACTTACCTCCACTGGTAGGAACATGTTGCAACTTCCTTGGGCTTTCACTTTGGTTCAACGCTCCTGAGCTCGGTGGTCCCAAGAGCACAAGCTCAGCGGGAAAGGAGGGAGGGGGAGGGGAAGGGTTGGGAGGCAATCTCTCTGAGTGATCATCATCGTTAAATACTCCGTCGTCCTCAGAGTCCAGGATCTCGAGAGGCATGGTGAAGTCTTAATGGAGTATGATGTAGAGGGGTAGCGAGAACGCGCGTGGATGGTGGGAGGACGCGCATAAGCTCGATATCACGTTAGGCTAGAATAGGTGACTTCTTGGCAGCGATCATACGAAATCTGTCCAGAAGCCATGATAGGCACTCAGCATGCGGCAGATAGGCAAATTCAATATGCTCAGATATGAAACCTATGGTAGGCATTTAAGTATACAGGGCCATCCAGGGAGCTATAATGCGGAGCATCATAGGGCATCACGGCGGTCGAGTCACTACTGGTGAGCGTCACAATTCGTTGATGACGAGACCAGCAGGAGAATTCAAATCACGGATGGACTGATACCATGGTGCAGTAAAGACAATCCCGTATATTGACCATGAAAAAGAGAAATAAAATCAGTTGCTTCGTCCCATTCCGTGAGTGACATCACCATAGCAGCAACTTCAGTAAAAAAAAACCAAACACCATGCCATCCCGATAACTAGAGTTCAAAATCGAACTCCTTTGAAGAAAACGCGTAACCCAAAGACATGCTACAAATATTCACCCAGTAATCATGGATGTTCTAAGATCAATTACTCAAAGGCAGACAGCAAAATGCCAGAAAAGTACTGCAGAAAGGTTAGATGATGATCTTGAGTGAATCAAGGGGAATGAATAACTTACTTCGCTAGCCTCTTTCGCCTGTTTCTCCTGCCATTCTTTCTCCCACTTAAGAACAGCCTCCTCGACTTCTTGCTCGGTCGTAAGGCCCTTCTTCCTGGCACGGGCTCTGAAGTTTGAAAGGCGTGCAGAAGTCTTCGCTTTCTCAGGATTCTTCTTGCGGTAATCGGAGGAAGAAATTCTGTTGCGCTCAACAGGAGTACCCTTGGGTTCTATAATAAATCGGTGTTAGCAAATGCGAGTGCATGATATGAGATGGGGTGGTAATAACTAACCAGCTTCGCGCTTCATCTCGGCATGCGCTTCGCCATGGAGCTTCTCGAATTCCTGTCTGTCGGGAAGCCCACGCAAGGCGTAATACTTGAGATGGTGCCAAAGGCTCTGTCGCGGGTTCCTACCGGTGAATGTTTGACCACATCCCTTAACGGGGCAACGCAGATTGCCTTGCGTTGCTGGAGAACCCGATTTTTCAACTCGACCTGAACGAACGCGAGAAGTTGGAGTCTTGGGTGGTCGGGTGTTCTGAGGGGTCTTTGGAGTTTTGTTGACATTAGAAGGTGACTTGGGTTGCTTCGATTTGCTGTTGGTAGGTGGGGGGCTGTCAGGCTCCGGCTGGTACTCGCTTTCATCATCCGAGTACTCGTGGTGGTCCGACATCTCGACGTCGCCATCACCCGACTCTTTGTCGTTTTCGTTGTTTTCGATAACTGGTTCGGGAGCCTTCTCTGCAGATGAAGCCTCAGGATTTTCCGTCGCTACTGTAGTTTCTACCGAGTGATTTTCGATGAGGTTGGTGGTATGATTGTGGATGAGAGTGACATTATTGTCGATGACCATCACTTGGTCGGCTGAAGAGTGGACGATCTCGGTTATCGCGGGTTGTCCGGCGACTGTGGCCTCGAGAGCGCCGAGAAGAGGCTGCTCGATGGCAGGCGCAAGAGGAGCGGGTTGGTTCCCGATATCGTCGGCCATTATTGAAGAGTTGCTAACAGAGTGATAGCGGAGAGTAGCTGCGTGAGAGGTGGTGTCTGGTTCGGTGTCGTGATAGCTGGTGAACGAGGGCGATTCTTATGGCGAGGGTGTGACCAATAGGTCTTGGGGTGGGCTTGGCGCTTTAAATTTAATGTTAGGGCTCACTCGATTCTAGCCGGTCTGCTTCTTGTGGTTCAACTGGAATCGAACGCAAAAGATGACGGCGGATGGCTGCTTTGTGCGTGAAAAGAAGAATCGGGCTGGGCGAACAATACATATACCAGACTTTTCGCTCGCACTCGTTATCAGATGGCTACAAGCTATCCTATTAGAGCCTGCCACCTTCAGATGTATAATACATCGCCAGGCAGGCAAAGCTCTATGAGATGTTTTGTAACTTCCCCTCGCTTGATAAGCTGGGTGCAGGCGTTCTAAGTTGGACCCGAAATACCAAGCCTCGTCAAGACTGACCCTTGTCAATATTATCCAGATGGCTCTACAATGTCTCTCGACCACTCTTGTTCTCGCAACGTACGTTTCTTTGGCGAAACCAACCCAGATGTAGTCCTCGGGGGACCAGTATAGAACGGTTCTGTTACGGTAAAGACCTTCCTCTTGATGATGAGCATCGTCCTTGTCACGATCCGCGTCTATGCGAAGCATACTCATGCTTTGAGGATTCTCTCGATAGTTGATACTCATCTCGACCCAGGAGACTGCATGGTTAGCTGTGTAATCCGTGCCAGTGATGAACTTATGGATCCAGCGATCATCTCATCCAATATGTCAGACCGGGAAGATGCCTTTCATAATTGAGTTCGTGCTCGTGATGGCAATGTGTCATCTCATGTATTGTGAATAAAAGAGCTTTCTCATTCTCAGATAATTGGATAGGGTTTGAAACAACATATATCATTCCACTTAAGAAGGAAACCCACTGGATTCGGTACGAGTATGGACTATGGATCACAGACATAGACAACGACACTACGGGAGCGTGAGTCTCGAATATCAACTTGTGCTAGAACAGACTTCTGCTCCAGTCGATCGTTCACTAGTTGTTTGATCAATACCTGGTTTCGGTCAACCTAGATAGTTAGTGCTTCCTTAAGCTTTGCTATCGAAACTAACTTGTAAAGGGACAATTATAAGATCACGGTGTTTAGTGATGATCTTTGGGGGTTTGACAGTCGAACGCTTGATCTAGTCTGTCAAAATCCAACAGATACGCATTGTGTGTCTGATCGACGTCTTCGCTGGCATTTCTACCAGTCGGTTCTGGCAAATATAAGAGGCGCTGGGGAGCCGATCTTTGGGCATGACTTCCCACCAGGAACTGATATGAAGGCAAAGATTTGAGAAAGGCCGTATGCGCAGGGACGTTTGAACTGAAGTTGGCTGCCAGATTGATGAAGTTCGAAGAAGCCTGCGGTTTCGCCTGATCTAACTATGATTTTTCAGCCATCTCAAACACAAATACGCATCACTTATATTAGACACACCACACTCTATCACGTTATTCCGTTCCGGCTGATTCCCCTAAGTTTACATTAATAAATCATCACTTAAAAAATCACGCCTCCAAGTTTTTATGCATATATATGCGGCTCTGGGGCCCTGAAAGAGTTACTGGCGCTCTTGTGTGACGTTGATCCCGGACAATTGGCTTCAAGATAGTCCTCTGATTCAGAGGTATTCTTGCAAATAGATACGCTCGAATGGGTAGGTAGAGATTGGCGGCACTCGGTTTTGAGAGTTCGTCTTGATTCAAACCTCCTGTTCGTGTCTGGTTGAGGGCGATAGCATCGATAACTTCCCGCAATTTGTTTGAGAGCTTGATGATTCTAGCAAGTGCATGTGTTCGTCAAACATCATCCCGTCGGTTAAAGCATTATCCTAGCCTCGGAGTAGTTTCCATCTAGCTATTGCAGATTTCTAACTCCCCCACAAGCCCGTCTAACCCCTTAAGTACACTCCTCTTCTATCAGAAGCACAAGCAACCCATAATCTATACAAAAATCCACCTATAACAAAAAAATGATATATATATACCTAATGGTATCAGTAACAACTCAAGAAGGTGCTTGACCAGCCAACCAATATACAAGAAGCAAACAGACTTTCCCATCTTACATACATGCACGCCTCTATCTCTATCACCATTTCCTCCATCATTTCATCATAAACATAAACATAAAATCCCGATATATACAAGTACAATACATATCATACATGGCCCTCGCCTTTTTATTCAGCCCCCCGTGTATACGCAATTAAATCCGGTTTCCAACCTAGACTTCCCGTTTTCGGATTGTTGTGTTCGTCGTTAAAGGAGCCAGGGTTAAGCATCCCTTCCCGCACGATCCCAAGTCGTCGTGACATAATACCACGCCAGATTCTCGAGCGCTCATAGTCTGACTTAACCGCTTGACGCACCCGCTCCGCTTCCTCTGGACCTTCTTCCAGCAATGGTAAGAGAACCCGTTCCAAGAACTCCTCTTCCGGGACATCATCTGGAGTTTGCTCTTCAGAAACTGGTGATTCTGATGAGAAGAGCTCAGTGTCGTCAAATACGCGCTCCAACAACCTCAACAATGTTTCTCGTCGCCGCGAAGGGTCGGTCGGTAGATCGTTCCTTTTCCGCGTGTATCGCGCATACATCTGGCTAAGCTCCGCCAAACGTGGGACTTTGACTTCCGATGTTACGTGTAATCCCTTGGTCTTTTGCGGAGGTGTCACAACTTGCCCAGCGCTCCAACCCCGTTCCAGCGCTTGCTCCAAGATGAGTTTTTGAGCCTTGAATTTACGGCAGGCCTTGCAGAGATGGAACATCTGGCGGTATGCGCGTAGATCCATCACAAGGGCTTTCCCTTGTTTCTTCGCGACACGGTCTAGTTCCCTAATTTGATGCCATACTTTTTTTCCTGCACCCCAGTTCTGTTTCTCGGCCCAGACCCTTAACAGACTCGTTAACAAGAACAAGCTGAGCTCTGGAGATTCCGGAAAGTTGCGTTTCATCGCACGAATACACATTTTGATCCGTTGAACATGTCCGAACTTTGCCGCACCATTGATCATTGCCTCCAGCACTATCTTGCTACGCCCGGGAACAGTATCTCTATCTTTTTCCTGGGTTTGCAAGATGCGAATAACCCGTTGATAAGAGTCATAGTCGCCGGATTTGACGCAGAGGTTGAGGATTGTGGTGATGCTGTAGTCATCGAGCGTGAGATTGCGATCCACCATACTTTGAAATACCATATGTGCCATAGAATTCTGCCGATGGATGGTGAAGCCACGGATCAGGATGTTGTACGTCGTGACGTCCGGTGCAGATGGAGAGGTTAAAAGGTTGTATGATATCTTCAGTAGCAACCGCGGCGGAGGGATACGGGGATGAAATAGATTGAGCATGGACTTATTAAGGGCTCCCGGAGGAGAGAGTGAAACATAGTGAGGGAATGGCGGTATATATGGTCGTGAAGTCATGGGTGGCATTTCTGGCACTGCTCGGGATTGTGAAGCCTCGATAGCTTTCATGACCAAGCCCGCAACATTGGCATCATAAAAATGCTGTGTTATATGCGCGTAAACTTGCTGTAGCGACTTCAGCTCTTTAGTGTGTACGAGTTTCTCATCCTCCGAATGAGTCGCAGCTAGCAACAAATTCCTCCTCCCTATCTCCCTCTCGAGAGATCTGACCAATTGATCATGATTTGCGAGTCGCCGTACAAGCCTCTGGACCGAAGCTTCAATCGTATTCGGATGTATTTGAAATTGGGAACGACCCGTCCAAAAACCGTCCTGCCCGTTGCTCCTCTCAGCCCCACGACGACCCTGGGAGTACTTGAACGGTTTGACTGGGGATGAACGCTCAGTCCTCCTTCGCTCTTGCGCTTCCTTGGTACCCCCAGCTTTATCGTGTGTGGAATTACTTTCTCTATGTGAACCCTTAAGTGTCATATTACTGCCACAGACGCCATTTCTCCCAGCGATTGGCGTCTGAACTTCCGCCTCTCGCACTGCAGCCCCTGACATAGTCGAATAAAAGCGTTTATAAAAGTCCCCAAACTTCCGAAACAGCGAGTTCGATCCATGATTTGCCGCAATGATCACCGAGTCGTTTGTTGAGGCCGTGCCCTTGGAGGTCGACAGGATGGCATTCGTGAGCGTGCAAGTGGGGCCAGAGGTGCGGGATGACCGAGTAAGAAAGGTCTGCATTTCCGAGCAACCTCAAGCTCCATGTCACAGATTCCCAGCAGTCGAATTGGATATCGAGAAGGAACGTGGCCGTAGTAGTTGTCGTGTCAATCTGGCCGAGCAAGTGGTTGTCGTTTCGACTTTCTCAAATCTCAAATTCTCGTCAAAAGTTTTTAAGTTTAGTCATACAAGTGGTACCAGAAGCCAAGCCATAAAACCCTAACCCTATTAGTTTGAGCCGTTCATAGATTGCCGACATCCCTTGTTCCGCGATTAAAACGGCATCCGAGTTCGGGACTCGGACTGACTCGGACTCAGGACTCGGACTCGGACTCAGGACTCGGGACACGATCGTGACCTTCTATAAGCACGTAGATACATGCCACAACCCTGTGCCGTATGCACTGTCCACAACACCCCACCTCCAACCGGTGGACCAATGACGTCTCGAAACCAACCACAGTTCTTGTCTCCACCTCCGCTTCATCATCTGAATTATCGGGTTCCTCGTAGGATAGCGAGCCTCTTTGCCTTATTCTTGTAATCTACAGCGAATAACTACCACCACACATTCATCTGTAACACACCTAAAAACAGCGTCACGGACGCTCCAAGAAAAAAAGCGTTTACGGTAGCCATGATAAACCTAAATCGAAAGCGTCACGTTGAATCGGCCGTACCAACATCGACGCTCGCTAGAGTAGCCGGCAAAGTGGCTCCGCCGCCGGAAAGATCTACATATCGAACTGTCAGATCGCGCCGATGCCTGGCTTTTAGAGTACATACCGGTAGATCACCGCTTATCGCCACAGCTCATTTCAGGCCTAATGACGTTACCGCAATGATAGTTTCAGGTTGCGGCATGGCGAAAGTGTCAATCACGCTATGATATGCCCAAATCCATATTTGCAGTGATTCCGCTAACTTGACTCAGGCATGGGACCCATATGTCGAGAACCTCTATTTATCTAGTTAACTGGGATCCGGCTCAGTGCCACCGCTACCAAAGCTCCACCAACTTGAATCTTCGCAGTTCAGTAAGCGCAGCGGTTGTAGTAGTTTTTGGCGGGAACACGGAGGATTCGCTGAAGACGACAGCAGAGATACCCACTCAGCTGACGACCTAGCTGTATACCGAGGTGGAGTGGTGGATTCGCAGTGGAAAGATAACTAAGAGTAGTTTCCACCCATTTTTCTGCTTGCGAAGAGGTACGATTTCTTTTTTTCTCGAGGACAACAATCATTTTGGAATCAATTTCGACTGGTTGGTCCGGTTGCCCAAGTACAAATGGAGCCGTATTGTTATGAATGGATCAATCATCCCCAAGTACTTATTTTGCAAACCTGATGAAAAAAATAGTTAGCCTCGAATCGGAGACAAACTATTTTCGGTTCGGCGAGTACTGAATCTTCTCCAGCAAGACACCCACGCAACCCCTCCCCAAATCGGTTCGCCGAGAGTGTACCATGTTTCGGGGTCCTCGGGGAATGGTTCGGAGCATGGCGTACCGGTACCTTTCTATTTGAGTCAATAGAATGACCATCGCGGGCGGGAGGCACCCGCTGAGCGGCGAGACCAACCCTGTAGTCTCAATGTCCAGTGGAGTCAAACGCAAACAGCCCGAATAATATCATGTCTATCCAGATGATAACAGGTAATGATACTTTACTGGAAGATTTCGACTGCGGGGCCACATTCTACTCTCGTTCCCAGATTTCTCGTCGCTCCCAAGCTGTCAGACGGCTGGTTTTCGAGCGCAGCCACATTCATAGTCATGGATCCAAGAAATGAATATGGGAACCGTATTACTGTGAAAATGCGTCAGATTCTGGCTTCCAAGGTGACTTCCTATAGCGATTTCTTCAACAATTGGTCTTCGACGCATTCATTATAAGTACAACCCAAATGCACAGAATTCACCTTTTTAATCTTGGACTGCCACGACTGTTGGTTTTCAGGCTAAAAACTAGGATAACATAGAGTACATTTTGGCTCATTGGTCCTGCATACTGAGTTAGAATTGCGAACTTTGGCACAAGGTATCACAGCGCGGTTAAAACCCCGAGATGGCGCTTAAGAGGCTTCAGATCGCGGTTTAGAAACCCATATTGGACCTCATTCTGTTGGGTATATCTACAACTCCAGGTACCTCAATATAAAGGCTACTCTTAAAAAAACCCTCTGTTTATCGGTGTCCAGAAACACACAATGTTGAATGGTATGACGGCCCGAGCACACCCACACTCCGAGTAAAGCGCCAAGGTGCTCATTCTGGCCGCGACTCTGCGTGTTTACTTGCCAGCTAAGGCACATCTTTAAGAGCTGAATTATTCGAACCGTTTCTATGCGTCCCCAACCACAACCATACTCTTTCAGTGAGGAAACAGAGGAAAAAGAAACCTGCAACTGCAAGGATAAGAGACACGGGGCAGGAAGAGCCAGAAAGGAAATACGTCACGCGAGCAAATACTAGGTCAGTAAAGGATCAGTCGGACAGACCCATTCCGGTATCCAATTTGCAGCGGCGAGAAGCAGGGTGTGCATGTCTCGTGACAACTTACTGGCGTAGCCGCTGTCCTGCAGTAGTCCGAGAACTAAGGATACTTGCAAGCTGTGGTGCGCTTCAGATTTTGCCGTTTCTGCTATATTTTAGGCCGCATTTATCCAAACTGCGTGTGGCGTTCTCATTTATTACCGGTTCCGTATGGGTTGTTACCAAAACAGGAGCGTCCAATCCTGACAGGCAACATGCAGGAGGAATAAGCCATGCGGCTTATATTCACAAGTGTACCGGTAATATCTGATGAAGTCAGTCAAGAACAGTCTCGTCCTGAGTTACAAGTTTCTTGAAGTCTATTCGAGCGGAGTCTATTCGAGCGGAGTCAACAAAAGTAACTGCAGTACGGAGTGCGTCTTATCTCCAGTGCGGCTTATTATTGAGTGCTTATTCAAATTATATGGGGTACATCAATAGCGGACACAGGACACTGCATTCCGGTTTCACCACCGGCGCACATCTATCTTTCTGCGTGTTATCATGGAATCCCGCATTGGTGGGGGGTAGCAGATAGATATATCCAAATGGCCTGCAGAGCGCCTATAGCCGTACGAATTGAGCGAGTGGAATCCAGTATCAAACGCTGCACCTATGCAATTGATGATTTGTTCAGGAATTGTGTTAGGTGGAAGGAGTCTTGCAGGAGTACTAAATGCCTGGTGCTCAATTGGATTGGGTGAGTTAAAATTTGGCTGCCAGCTGGGTGTACTGTGGGTACTCGTTCCAGAAGGCGTCTAGAGAAAATTACTTAGAAGTACCTACCAGGTATAGGTAGCTGTTGCGGTGGGTCAGCGAGGCTGCGGACAACAACCGCCGATCCACGTTAGCGACTTAGCTAAAGCTTCAGGCTTCACAGAACCCTAAGACCGGCTACTAGTAGGTACTTCACAGGGGCGCATTATTACTGTACCTCGAATTCTTTAAAAGCCCGACCCTGCACCACATGAATTTTTCGGACGGATGGTTTCTCGTGCCTTAATATCCCCTAACACCCGTTATTACCGCTCATCTCATTCATCAACTTCGGCGTCGAGATATCTATCTCATCCTGCGCACGTTGCCGCTACAGAGCTCTCTGGTTGGCTCGGACTGGACCCTGACCTACCTCCAATATCAACGACTGCCACCACCACAACCCGTGCACAACCCCGCCATTACTGCCGCTACTCGCCGAGCTCAGACGTCTACCCCCCTTGAAGGCCAGCTCTTACGCTGTTTCCCGCCACCTAGCTCTTGGATTGTATTCGAAAGAGAAACATCGAATGGCAATTGACCTGTCCTCATCAACCAACTCCTATACACCCAGCCAAACAACTTTAACCTGCATCGATACTACTTGATCTACTATTACTGAACAATTACAACCAACCATGAAGTTTGGAAAGAAGTGCGTCATAAACGATAATGCCTAGCGGCTAGTCCCACCCTAGATAGGTTGATATCTAACTTGGTTTACAGTTTACCTCGCAACCAGGTCCCTGAGTGGTCTGCAAGCTACATCAACTACAAGGGTCTGAAAAAGCTCATCAAAACAGCGGCTGAAGAGAAAACGGCCGGAAAGGCGCCCGACCTTGCTCGTACGTAGTCGCAGAATGTCTATTGTTGATTTCTGAGCTGACCAGTTTAACAGCCTTCTTCTTTGCGCTCGACCGGAATATTGAGACCGTCGATTCCTTCTTCAACAAGCGCCTCGCCGATGCACAGCGGCGACTCAAAGCTCTGAAGGGTCGTTATGAAGATCACTTCGATCTGTCTCCTTCGTCGGAGAACTCTAGCACCAATGGTAGTATCAACAGCGAAGATTTCGATAGCGATCATGCTTCAAAAACACGGGATGGCTATGGTCTGGATAGAGATGAGGTTGGCGAAATCCTGGGTGCCTTGTTGGAGTTGAGAAGTATGCTACGTAAGATCCAGTGGTATGGAGAGGTCAATCGTAGGGGCTTCATCAAAATCTTGAAGAAGTAGACTTCCCACTCGCCACCACCACCACCACCACGCGTCCATGTACTAATCCAAAGATAGACTTGATAAAAAGACCGGCTCGACTGTACAGCGACGTTACCTTGAATCCAAGGTTATGCCAAAGGCGTTTGCATATGCCACGGAGGCCTTGTCAACGATGAAGACCATCAATCTCTGGCTTTCGAAAGTAGGCGGTACAGAGGGTTTGGATCCAGAGAATAACCGCAGTGTCGACCTTACCAGCCACCCGACCCTCAGGCGTGTGTCATCGGGCACTGCTGCTGGAATATCATCCGCGGCAGTGGAGACAATTGATCAGTGTATCCGTGAGGATAATGCTCAAAGCCTCTCCGAATTTTTGCAAAGCAAAGAGGCCAATCATATTACCCAGAAACTGTTTCTTAATCTTGTGCAGCGGTCGATCACCAATAGAGCGCTTCGTTGTATCGAGTTACTACTTGGTCAGGTTAAGACTCTAGACGAGGAGGACGATATAAACGGGCGCAATATCATTCACCGACTTGTCATCTCCATTGGCAGGACCAATGGTTTGATGATATCTCCCCAGAGCGAATCTTCTACGGAAACTACAGCTGCAGCGTCGCTGAATGTGGTGGCCTCTCAGCTTTTCATTACTCCTGCCGAATCCCCGATCTCATCCCCTCCTCCTTCCACCAATGCAGTGGAATGCGACGGTGTCCTCCGTCTGTCACCCAACGACGAGTCCGTGAAACTGTTGGATTTCATCTTGGCACACCTATCTTCCAACCAGCGTGGAGCGTTAGCAGCACGGGATACGTATGGCCGGCTGGCACTCCATTACGCTGCTCAGTATGGTTTTGTGGTCCTTTGTAAGCTCATTATCAAATACATGCGCGAATGGAACCAATTCGATGTGTCGGATGGTATTGATTCGGCCCACTGGCAAGACGCAGACGGATATGCACCATTACATTTGGCAGTCATTGGAGAACACCCTAAAACGACCAGGACGCTTCTACAGGCTGAAAACTGGGATGGGGGAGTTGGAACGACTGATAAAGTTGTATCGGCTCGGAAAACGGTCTCAAAGTCCTCTGCAGTATTGATCATGGCCGCAAAACGCAACTGCGTTGTGATTGTGGAGTTGCTCGTCGAAGCGGGAGTAGACATCAACTATCAAGATGAGAATGGCGAGACTGCACTTCATCACACCGCCAGGTTGGGCCATGTTGAATGCCTTAAGGCACTGCTTACAGGCACTGATAGCCAGCAGCCCGATGTTGAACTGGCCGAGAAGACTTATGGATGGACACCGCTATTCGTCGCAGCCGTAGAAGGCAAGAAAGAGGCTGCGGAAGTATTGATCGACCTTGGTAGAAGCGATGTTGATAAAGTTGACTTCTCTGGATGGTCGGCACCGGAACATGCAGATTTAAGAGGTCACCTTGCGCTGGCAAAGATGCTCATTGCAAAAAGTTCAAAGAACCCGAGTAGTAGCAGCTTCGTCTCTTCCGCTACATCTTTTAGTCCTCCACTCTCTTCCACGTTATCACCGGACAAAAATATCTCATCTACTTCCTTGGCAGGTTCGCTGGGCCCTACCGATTCCACACCTACAGCTGCTCAGCCTCAGACTGTCAAAAGCTTCGGACATCGATATCTGAAGAAAGGACAGACAATGGTCCTTATCACCCTTGGTAGCATGGATGTGCGGAAGAACATTCAAGCCGTGAAGCTTGATCAGATTCCCGTCTCCGAGGCCCACACGACTCAGCTAGATACCGCGTTGTCCTTGGTCGTTTCGGCCCAGAATGCTATTGGTGAACCTGCAATAGTCGATCTTCCCGTCCATGCGAACGTCACTGCTGATGATCCCATTCTCTTCGAAACAAAGGACGCCAGCAAGGTCAAGGTCATGTTTGATATCGTTCCGACCTACGCAGGATCAAATGACCGAATTATCGGTCGTGCAGTGGCTTTACTCAGTGCTGTTAGGCCAGAGGTTGGAAGAAAGAGGGCATCTTTACAAGGTGGAATTCAAGTGCCAATCATGGCTGTCAATACTCTGGAAGTTATCGGATCCGTCAATTTTGAATTCAGCATCGTCACTCCATTCGAACATCCGAACATTGCAATCACGAAAGAACACACGTACTGGAAAAGTCTGACAACGCCTAAGGTTAGCATTATCAGCGTTACATGCTGTTATAAATCATACTGATGCTGTGAGCCATAGGTCATCGGGCACCGAGGTGATTGGCATGACGGAAGCCCCTCCTTCAAGCTCTTGTTTTACCTAACCATTGTGAAGGTCTCGGGAAGAACTTCCCTGCACGAAAGTCATTGCAACTGGGGGAAAATACTTTATTGGTATAAAAATCGACTACCGGTACCTTAACAAATATCTATGCTAACTACTGTTTAGTCCTTTATTCACGCTGCTAAGCTAGGTATGATCATGTAGCGATAGATAATGGCTAGTCCCCACTAACAACGAACTTTCATTAACACAGGTGCCTCGTATATTGAAGTAAGTGGATGAACTCACTGACTATTGGAGTGGAGTACTAACAGTTTAATCTAGTTTGGTGCGCATTCACACCTTACGCTCTTATTCCAGTGTTAGTACTAACCACCTCAGATGTTCAACTCACCAAGGACCATGTTCCGGTTATATACCACGATTTTCTCGTTGGAGAGACTGGTATTGATGCGCCAGTTCATACTATGACCTTGGAACAGGTATGAGTATCGATAGCCAAAAAAGGAATTACAGCTAATGCTGCGTTTAGTTCTTGTCCATGAAAGAGGAATTTCCTCCGCTCGATTCTCGGTCAGGGTCCCCAGATAGGGTTGACAAGTCCAGTGGGAGCCCGCCAAACGAATCTGACGGCGTTCGCACACCCAACCTCCGAAGAGCCCGATCAATGTCTCTCAACGAACCCGATGGGCGCCAGAGCGACATTGCCGAGCGCATAAGATACAGCAGAGCGTTTAAGAAGAATGGCTTTAAGGGAAACAGTAGGGGCCATAGCATCCAGGGTCCATTTGCAACTTTGGAACAAACCTTCAAGGCCTTGCCACAGCATGTTGGCTTCAACATTGAGCTCAGTGAGGAATCCTGCGTTCAAATACTTCCCAGTCGACCATCTAACCCCTTTATGCAGAGTATCCCTCGTTACAAGAATCAGAAGAAGAAGAGATGGATTCAACTGTTATTGAAATGAATGCATGGGTCGATGCGATCCTAAAAGTGGTTTACGACCATGGCAAGGGAAGGAATATCATCTTCTCGAGTTTCAATCCCAACGTTTGCCTTTTGTTGTCTTTCAAGCAGGTTAGCTCACAGTTATCTATCTTGAAGCGATGCAACTAATACTTGGCTCCAGCCGTCAATCCCAATTCTTTTCCTCACAGAGGCAGGTACCCGTGAGATGTCAGATATCCGCACAACCAGTCTTCAGGAGGCTATTCGATTTGCCAGTAGATGGAATTTGCTGGGAATCGTGTCTGCTGTTGAGCCACTCGTGCTATGCCCTCGACTCATACGGTAAATACATTTTTAGTTCTATATTGGACCCATCTAATACCAGCTTTCTTATAGGGTTGTGAAGGAAACTGGATTGGTTTGTGTTACTTATGGCGTTATGAATAACGAGGCACAGAACGTTAAGGTGATTTTCTACTCCATACTCTGTCTCGTACTGACTAACCGCAATATGATGTAGCTGCAAGTTGAGCAGGGTATTGATGCACTTATTGTCGACCGCGTCCTCGCTATCGACAAGGCGCTTCGACCAGCAGGAGCGGAAGATAAGGGAGAGGAGGATAAGGGAGAGGCTATGAAGCTACTTCAAAAAACCAAAGAGATTGCAGAATTAGCTAAAGAAAATATGCCAATGAGTAGTGGTAACGGTACTGTGGCATGAGGGTTTGGTTTTCTTGCAGATACAAAGTTTAAAGCAAACAATCCAGATTACAGTGCATATTGGCGACGGGCGGAATGGGGGCCCTTGATGATTCTTAATTCAGTGTGCGTCTTGCTAAAATCATCTCATCTGTTAGGGTGACAGAACATGGTCGTGTGCTGCCTTCCGGCTCAATTTGTTTGCTCTCGGGTCATCCCCGATAAGTGATACTGCCAGCTCCTAAGTCTTCGCCAGAAATTGTGATAGTACCTCTATTGTTTACGGGTGGGGTTTCTTTTCCCTTGCAACCGCTGGCGATGGGATGGATAGTTTCCCATTTCAATACCGCTGTGATATTTGTGTCATTATGACTCGAAATACTCTACTGAGTACAATGCCCTAGATGTCACGCGTCACAAATGCCCTGTTAGAAGAAATTTTATTAGAGCTTCCGCCCACTCTTGGGAATTCGGTATTGAAAAAATCCGTTACAACCAAATCTCGTCCGAACTATCGTACTCGCTACAGTATATCGTGTCCTCAGGACAAAAGAGCAGTATTACAAAATCCGAAAAGTACCAGTTTCTCAGTGGTCCACCCCCGCTCCCGCTCCCGCCCTTACTCCATCCCTGGGACCCTCGAGTATAATACCCCACCTCCCCAGTGATGGCGGAGGAGGCAGATGGAGCTGGTGGAGGCCGGTATTTTCGGCATCCGGATCACAGTCTGTCACTCACAAATCTGAGCCTTCTCGAGATCAGGCAAGTAGTCCTGGGATTATTCGTCTCGTTTGAAGCAGCCAGAGTAGGGATAAAGAATGAAAGAAGGGTTAATCAAGATACATATCAACCCTCCAGCAGGCGGCAGTTATGGTGGCTTATCACAGCATGAGTGATCACTCGGACAAATTCTCCTGGGTTTTGGCTTGACCTTGGGTTTGTAGATTGATGTGAGAAAAACTGCCGTTACGCATCAAAGTAAGGATGGATAGAAGAGCGAGTTTGAGAGAGATAAGCACAGACGGTGCGTTATAATATAAGTCCTACGAGTCTCCATACTGAAATTTACAATCATGCCATGATACTGTGACAAGTATAAAACCAATCTAAAATACCGTGTTTCTTCCCGGGCCACACGAAACTACACACACCAAACACTAAGTCTACGGGTAAGTATCTTAATTTACTGTACCACGGCAACGGGCACTCTTGAAGCCTCAGTGGCATTCCATACGGTCCCCATAATGGGCACGGAACCAAAGATTCCTACCACTGGCTCAGACCAATTGGTTGGTTATAACCGGGTGATACAACTCGTTGCACTGGTCTGGGCTTTGGTTCAGTTGGGGTTGGAGTTGTTGATTAGTAGATCTAAGTGGTTGGTTCAGTTCTTCACGAGAGTAGGTGTGGAAGCTCACTACCAATCACTCGAGCATCATACCTCCCCAATCGAATCGCTTTTTAGCATACCCGCCACAGCAACCAGAATAGCCCTGGAATATACGGCTCAGATCTGTTCAGTTGTTGGAATGGACAGGGAGCCTTCTCCACTCATTGTCCCTAGATTTCCGTGAACTGAAGATCTGCCGCTTGTTCATTTATTTGCTGATTCCAAACTGCACGAACCATTTTCCAACTGCATCAACTAACTGCATACCGCCACTGGTTCAAAACCAATACATTGGCTAAAGCTTGTCGCGGGGGGGGGTCTGCGTTCCCAGTCTAGTAATAGCATCCCAAGTGTATGTATGTATGTAGGGACATATCATACAGTATATTTTTTCTGCGGGCAGCAGAAAAAGTACCAATATATGTACGGGTACTCTAAGTCGGCGACATTGATCGGAGAGTGGGGAAAAGGAACGGCCGAAGCAAAAACCCTATTATTGCTTTTTGGTATCCCCCCCGCTCACTCCGCGATTATAACATCCGGCTGCAGATAGCAACCCATCGAAAATTCGTTTGTGTGATTCATTTATCCCTTATCCATCAGCAACATCATGATATCAACACAGTCTAGACACTAATTGAATGCCTATTCAATGCAAAGCTCAAGAGAGAGGTCAAGCAAGACACTCGGGTGCCCATCCGCATCATGTATATAGGACGGAAACTCGAGTTCCGATGAATCGAACGAATACACAACGAACAAGGGTAAGTGAAGTGCAATGCAGGCGCCACCGTCGATGTATATTTTGACGGTCTTTACAGCGAATGGGTACTTCAGAAGTGCAGTATGCATTGCTTCTCTTTTCCTCTTACACCGACTAAATACTCAAAACACCAACTTTCCCTATGTCCAATCAACAATGCAGTTCTGGAGCACGCATGCGAAGCCATCGCCTGTCGTACCGAGCGTATACGGCGTGCCGAGGTTCACAGTAAAGGAGTCGGTAAATAACCAATGGCGGAGATGCCGTGCCGAGGGTGCATGAAAGCGAGTGTCTCGCTTTTTTTGGGTTTGGGATCTGTCATTCTGCGAAACGGTTAGTAAGTGGTTTGCTTCCTTGTCAAAAAGGCGGGCCGCTGTGTCTTGAATAGATTCCAGAATACCAGGTCTGACAACCGCGTGGGAACCACCTATCATTTCCCTACCATACAAGGTCCATCCTTTCTGTAGAGTAGTACGTGCAGGATACATACAGGCGACTGAACAGGTACATTGCTTTTACATGAAGCTTGCTTAACAATTTGAAGGTGGAGTAGTTATGTAAACTGTAGAGCTACAAAAGACGGATTACGCCATTTCAGCGCAAAAAAACAAATATATCAGAAACCTTCTGAAACATATAGCCCGCAATTGATCTTTTAGCATAGCCACACCTGCTGATGAGGGGCCAGGAACAACAAAAGCTCAAGCTGGCCAATCCATCATGCACGAAGCCCCTATTAAACCCAGTACCACCAAGGCATGTAGCTGGTGTGAATCCCCAGGCGTAGTAACTTTCTGCAACGTCCAAGCGTGCAAAACCAGGATCTTTGCGTTTGCAGCATGTATAGTAGTTGTGTCGTAAAGTACCTCAACACCACCCGCCCAGGGGTTCCGTGGGATGCTCAAAAAATACCGGATGATTGTCGAATCGACTTTCCGGAAATGACACCGAGTTATCAATCAATCGGCGGGCAGCGGGTGAGAGCGAAGCTAGTGAGATCTAATCGCTGTTCGTAGATCTTAGAGAAGTTTGTGTTTCCCATCGAAGAATGGGCGGGGACGTCGGCGATGTCAGGCTTCCTTATCCGATAGGGCGTGTGGAAGGTTGATGAACACTTGTCGAAATAGGATTAACAAATTGATCGAAAGAAAGGCTACTACACGGAGCGACCGTCTCAGGAGCGGCGGCTGCAAACCACGGGCTTATGCTGTCTTCATGAGATCGAACAGATCGAACTCCCGACCCCCACCGCCGCTTGTACCCTGCTTCTGCGCGGCCAGCATCTTTGAAAGCGATGCACCTTTCCGGGACTTCTTCCGCGCCACAGACGTAGTTGATATCGCAGCGGCCTGGCGGGTTTGAGTGAGGGTCTTCGGGGGTGGTGATGCTATTGCTTCAGAGGGTTTTCTGGGTTTCTGGCGATTCTGTGTTTGGGTGGGTCGTGGTTGTGACGGAACGTCCTCGCCAGTGACTTTGTGACATGCGTGGCATCGGTATGTGATCCATGTTTCCCCGGTGCTTGATTTCTGTTTGTGCCCGTCTTCGTGTGCAGTTCGCATGCTATCAGCCCCCCCCGGTATCCGAATGGTGCCGCATGCTGGACATGCTTTGGGCTCGTCTGCGATGGAAAACGAATTCTCGGATGATAAGGACATGTAGCGGGACATCAGGTGGGCAGATATTGCTGGGGCAGCTGTGGCAAGGGCGAGGGAGGCTGCCCGGAGGTGCTTTAGTTGGGCAATGATCTGAGCGTTGGCCATGGTGAATCGTTGAGGTGTTGCTTTGAGTTTAAAGATTTTTGTTTTCGACTGGCGAAGAGCTAGCGTAACTACCTAAACCCTAAGCAGGGTTTGGGTCGAGGTTACATTAAACGACTTCTCTACTGTAAAACCTCATCTTGAATGGATTGAATGTTAAAGTCTGGAGCAATCATGTAAGAATCACAGACTATTGAAGTCCCAGAAATTACGAGAAAGAAGATACGTTGGTACTCATGGGGTATTTGGTTGGTAGGATAGCTGTTGTCGAAATGACAAACAATGCGAGTTGAATATGTTAAACCTTGACTCGTCAGTAACCTTACCCCGCGAATGTGTAGCATCACTTTCAGTCATCCAAGGCTCGACGGATATGACACAGTATCATTGGGATTGCGACGGCGAACGAACGACAACGCAGTAAAGATATATATCTCGCAGTAAGATCCAGTCATGGACAAACATTATCATCCATCATTACCACCATTACATTAGGCAACCATTCTTCTTCGAGGAATGGAGATCTGAGCAACCAAGCGGGAGTCTGCGGTTGCCAGTTCTTACAAATCCCTCAACCATCCATTCGTACCAAACCTTGCGCTCGCTTGACCGTCTCCACATGGATACATCCACTTCACAATGGTCTGGAAGATATAGTGGGGTCTAGAATGAGTGCGGCTGATTAGAATCGAGCATATTTGTAAATCGAGGGTGGAATAAACATCATGACGAGGAAGGAATGTCATACCTTCAAGGGGAAGAATATAGGGAACCAACTGATCATGTCTTTGCTCTTCTGATCAATGGTATCCGGCCTTGTGCTTAGCTCTATGTTACCATAGAGCACACTCTCAAAGTACCCCGCCAATCCATGTACAACTCCCCGCCTTGGAACTTTGAATGTGGATCTGCAGCTTCGTAGGTTATGGTCGTTTCCACCATCTCCCAATCCTACGAAACCCCCTCCCATAGAAGCCGCTTCACCAAGAATATTCGATGGTACCGGGTGGGAGAAATGCCAAACTTTTGTTATGAAATCATTCTCTGAAAGGTTATCGATCGATTGTAGCATTACTACGTACGGCGTCTCGGAAGCGTCTGTGTCGTTCTTTCGTAACGAGATATCGGCGTAGATTTTTGGCGCCATGATTGGTGTTAGATGGGCTGAGTATGACTGTGGTATCATAACGCCTTCAGATGCTGTATTGCTAGCAACGTCAGTCAGTGAGACCCAGACATTTATGGAAATGGCAGGAGATCTGGGCGAACATCAACTGGAAGCAGTTCAAACATCGGGTGCAGTGCTGGGTAATTTGCATTTAGCAAAGGGGATATGGCTTACGATTTAGGACCCTCTGAACGCCATCTAGACACTCGGGACTTAATTCGTTATCGCCAAAGCTTCCGAGCAATTCTGATACCAGAATATCAACCAAAAATGCTGGCTTCCATGACCTCATGTCACTCTTGATGACTGTAACCCTATCATTCCACCTTTCATGGTTCTGCCCAAGGAGGTGAACATAAGCGTTGGGGTTCTTTTCAACTGCAATGACTTTGACCGTACGCCCAGATTGTTCGGCAGCTCGTAGCGCCCTAGTTACCAGCGGGCCACGCCCGGCGCCAACTACGGCAACAACTCTAGGGAACATGGGGCGTTAGCATATCCAGCAAAGGCGCAGGGTTGCAACAAACATTTCTTCCCCCAAGTTACGATCTTCCAATGCTAGCCTGATAGCCGTTTCATACTGCTGGTATTTTACCGGATCCTTCTCAAAGACCTCATAGGTGATACTCTCTAGGTTGTCTGCCAACGGCTGCAGCGGTGCCTGGAGGTAGTCTTGATAGCCCGAGCCGAACTTCTCAACTGTGGACTGCGTCGGCTGATTCTTTTGCAAGTGACGGATGTATATTAGGTATGAATGAGGTTCATGCCGTATTTTTGAAGGACCCCGTATTACCGGTGCGACATTGGTGTCTGTCAAAAGAATAAATGGAGTTGGTCGGAGTTTCATGTACTTTGTGAGTAATCCCTGGTGAGACTTAGAGAGTACAGGGAACCCCTTGTTGTTGGGGCAGAAGGTAGGCGAAGGGATAAGCAGCATTCGCAACGGCTCCGCGAACCACCGGCGAATGACGAACGAATTTGGTAGCTTCGCCGGAATCCGTAGTGCTATGAGGATGGATGTTAGAGGAGCGATCTTAGGGTGGTGTGCAAGGCTTACCAATTGCCAACTGTGTGTTGTACTTGCATACAGTTCGTATGGTATTCCAAGAATCCCATGCGGAAAAGGCATCATACATCACATTCTCGGTCAGGGAATTCTCGTCGCCAACCCAGTCATCAATGGAGAGCTGTATAAGTAGTTGCATATAGGTTGCACGGGACAATGCAGTGTTGATCGCCTGTGCATATTCCGCAATATTTTCCTGAAATTTTGGACTCGGAATAACAACATGACTGAGCCCACAAAACGCGGCATATGCCAGTTCTAGGTCCAGTACTTGTCTAGAAACATGCGCGAGTAATGAGTCGGCAGTTTCGACTTCTATCCAAGTTGAGACGAATGCGATGACACTGGACATGTACTGTCCAGGGCGGATGTTAACTTCATCGGCAGTGAGTGCATCGATATGGATATGTAATCGCTTCTCCGATCTGGCTCGTGCTATAGCTTCTTGAATGCGCTTGTGGAACCTGGAGTTGGTTATGCGTGCGGTTATCATGTCATACTGAAAGAGCGTTCCGGTCAGCATTAGTACTGTACGGACAGGTGATATGTTCTTACGCCAGCATTGCCCTCTGCGTCGACAATACCGGCATCGATCTGAAGATTCGGGTCCGAGAGGTGATGTCCCACGCACCACACGGGCACAGTGTTATTCTCAACGGATTGAGTTTCGGCGTCCATAGGAGGGTGTTCTGTAGGGTTGGTGGGAATAATTCCGGTAGCGCGGGGCGATGGATGATAAATGTCAGTTTTTTGGTATGTTCGGGCAGTTTTCGTTCTGATGTTTTCGCACTTCACTTCTTGGTGGGGAACAATTGATTGCCTGATTGATGAATGAATGTTTGATTGCCTGATTGATTGATTGATTGATGAAGGTGGAGAACTCGACCCTCGCGCCCACTTACGTGCATTTGTAGAGGGGTAAAGTACTCTAGCGTTGTGCAGGTCCTTCCCGACGCGCCGACGCGCCAACCCCTGTTATAATTTACGCGAACGCGCAGTTGATACTCTTCCTTCTCACTGCACTCTGGATCCAGCACAACCCCTACCTATCCTCCACCCTTTTGTTCCTGTCGCTCTGCTCGTCCTTCTCGTCTTTTGGCTTCTCAATGCTTTCTACATGGTCTTCCACCCTCCACCGTTACCACTGGCACTTCTTGACTCGTCCAGCGGACACCTCCAATTCCCGCAAATCACCTTCCCCCTAGTCACGACATCACTGGCAAGGCTCAATTCCTTGATGAAATATATACTAGGCTCTTACAGACTCCCGGCCACTTCCCGACCTACAGTCGTCAATGGGAAACGAGCTTCCGGTCGAGCCTGTTTGATGCATGTTTTTCGCCCAGTGGTGTCGGAACTTAACCCTAAGTCTTCAGTTGTATGTCTCGTAGATCTGCTCTACAAGTCAAAATAACTTCCAGCAACTGTCATGAGATGGATTGCTCGTTGTCAACCTTTTGATGGAGCCGGCTCTTAGTACTTTATTGTACAGTTTGCGAAGGATACCTGCGGGATTCTTGGTGCATGGGACTTTGCTATTGGCAGAGGCAGTACGAAAACCATTGACGGATGAAATATTCCGATAGGCATTGCAATTGAGGGCCAACTTCCGAGAGCACGATTTCTCTTACTAGCGGATTGCATCAGTGTTTCACCCAATGCCTGGAAGGCTCTTGTCGGTACGGTGTTTGCAAACGTAGAAATACGCAATGCCTAGCGAACCTTACCAACTCTCCTGCAGAGTCCGGGTTACTTACGGAAGCACAATGCGTATCATTGCATGGGGAATTGTCTCGCTCCGGGGAAGCTCTGCATCAACCTCAATTTGCAACCCTTCAATGGCTGTCCTTGCATAGTATCTACTAGCATGGGCCGTACCGTCTCTTGCTTCTATCATTGAGATCTTCCAGATCAATACCCGCCCCCTTCGCTTGACCGGAATCTTGATTCCGGCCAGTTCTTTCAGAGATAAGCTAGCCGATCTGCGATAGTTACTTGCTTCTGCTCCGGCGTTGTGAGTGAGCATCGACCCCAGCCAGTCTGTCCTCTGGTCCCCTCAGGGTCGAACAGAGTGTACAAGAAGGCTAAAACATTTTATTCACGGCTTTTGTGGATGTTATATTTGTCCGTGCCTTCGTCTCAGTTCTGAGTTGAAGAGAAAACAAAAACTTGCCCCAGAGGGTTATGCAAATACAAACGGAGTCTTCGAAGTTGCAGGTGGTTATGAGTGTGAGGAGAGGGTTGTGTGGGAGGGGCAGTCCGAATGAGAAGGTACGTACAGTGTCTAACATACATTTGGAGAGGATATTGGGTCACTACTGGCACTCTTCAATACTTGATGGATCAATTCACTAGCGTTCTTCATGCTTTGAGAGCTCTTTGAAGATTTAGAACTAGTAAGGCGGGAACCTCCCTAGTGGAGGCTTCAGAGCTTAGTACTCGTCCGTTTGCTTGGTGACATATCTACAAATAAGGTTATCAGAGCTGAAAGCGTTATGATTTGTCTTGATTTGTTGGTGATGAGGGGAGCCTTGGTACTTGTGTACGATGCTGGAGTAGGGGGAGATGGAGGGCCGCTAAAAAGCGGCCCTCCTTAATTTTTTTTACTATAAGTACCTCTTCCCCCGGAAAGTATTCGCTAATTTTTCTAACAGGCACCGATAGTATGTTGACCATTCATATTGATTGAGATGTTATGTTAGACGGGTATACACAACATATAAGTACCCAGGTATATATGTCTATCTTAATTTTCCTGTAACTAAGAGTGCTAGAACTGAGTACCGGGACGTAGTTTATGAACTGATGTTGACTAGAAGTTGGCACTTATGTTTGCGACGTTGCTTTTGTTTTCAGCTTCGGAGCAATTCTACATGTACCACAGTTATCGATGAGCTTTTAGCATGTGGCTAGCCCGGGGGGGGGAAGTATCTTCAATCATTGCAGACAATGAATAATATTTTCTACATCGTAGCCCGCACGGTAATTCGCCTCATGTGCGTCTTGCGATTGATGTACTGTATTCTTCTGTCGGGCATTCTCTTGCCCCCCATTTAGAATTAGTTTAAGTAAAGGTTAGAAAGTGGCTTTCGTATTTCCCTGTTAAAGACACTGCACTCAGGAGCATCTGCACCACCAGCCAAGTAAAATGAGTGTCGCTAATGATAGCCAGTGCATAGGATTTGTATTTGGACTTTGAATTCATGGCTAATTCGCATAGATATCCTACTTTGTCGGTACTCTAGCGTTTCTCTACAGCATCGAACTGCTTACTAGGTCTATTCCTTGAAGACTTGGTTATATTCAGCGGCTGCACAAGTGATACAAGCTCGGCCTGCGTGCCATCCGCACCGGCGGGCCATAGTTGACGTATCCATCATTTCGGGTGAACAGATATCATCCGCTGCGCCCTGATAGATGACTATGAAGTGTAGAGTACATTAAAGTACGTTAAGGTGTTGGCTACTTGGTTATGGGTTATTCGGGGTATAAGAGAAATGCGTACATTACTGTAGCTTGAGGGAGGTAATTGGATGATGACGGGTTTCGAAATTCGAACGCCACCGAGCCTTCCGGATGTTCGACACTGCATGGGGTTAGATCCAGTTCTTCCATTTTACTGACCGGGTATACCTGGGTGTGACTGGGTACAGATATTAACTACCACCTTGCTACCTGGTACGGTTCTGAGGTTGCAATGTACCCTTTGTGTCGGAATGAAGAACTATTTTCTTCGAATTAATGTTGATTTGCTCTACATTGCACGATCAAGAACCATGTGGCTTCTCAGTTTCGCATACTCTTTAGCTGATTGAACGGTTTGGTACTCTGGAAAATGACGCATAGAGTGTCCATCCTCGTGAGATGCAGCCGTTTAGCCGTACATGACGACTGTCGTTTGAAATTGGATACACCGCCGAAAAAAATGACACGCACTATTGCCTAAAGGCGCTTTGATCGTAGGGCTACCATCGCTACGGTGACTGCCTTGTAATGTCCTATAATGGCATGTATTTTGGTACCATTTTATCATCGACACTGGGCACATTTACACCAACCTTTCACTTGCGTTACTGATACCTGTCAGCTCACGGGAACCCTTTGTTTGGTTGAGGAATAGCGTTTCTTTTCAGAATCCGCCTCATCTAAACGCCAAACTAGTTATCCGGTAGAGTACTCTATCTAGCAGTCGCCCAATCCATGCTGTACGGCGCCCAAAAACCTTCGGGGGGTAGTGGAATACCTCGTGATAGGTTTGGCCGTTAAATCTCCCAAACTCGGTACATTATTGTGTGTCAGTGACCCACCGTTTGAGATCCTGGACGAACTGCGCACAAACGAGGTGGCAATAACTAAGCTCGGGACATACTGCGGCAGGATCGATATTGCAGACGGCACATAAAGCTTTAGCAGTAACTGGGGTTTCAGTTGATATATTGAGTAGATATAAGCAACCAGAGAACTGAATCATATAATTTATAGAACGTAACGGCTGTTGGAATGATTACCCTTCTGGGGGTATTCAGCTTAGGCCTGTTCTTAGGGAGGTTGAGAGTTTCCCCGTGTACCTGATTCCACGTGCCTGGACGCCTCCGTGACAAATATCGTTGTCGAATCGATATTGAATGCAGTGATTACGAATGACGGGATGAACCAGAATATTGATTGATCTGGATCGGCACAGAAATACGTCGTTCCTGGGAAAGGAGGTTTATTACTTGAGTATCCTAGGCATCAGGGCCATGTAAAGACGTTAACCACAAATAGTTCAGCAGCGGGGAAGTCCTCGGAGTATAAAATGGTGATTTTCCACCATTATTGCTTCCACAATTTATTGCCCCACATGGTGGCATCCGGATCTGACGCCGTCAGTCTGTAGTCTGTCAAATATGAGTATTCGTATATCTTACCTTCGAGTCGTATCTAAAGCGCGTACTATGCAGAAGCTTTCGACCGGAGCACTTCTCAGGAGGCACGGGAGTGGCATCAGAACCACAATTTCACTGAAGATATCTGGGTATCGCAGTCGAATTCTACTCTAGTGAACGAACGGGGTTTCCGATTCTCCGTGGTTACCGCCAGCTAATAAGCATCCTAGTCTGCATAGATCACACGCTAATATGTGCGGGAAATTTCTAGAACTAGGGACATTATCATGCAAGAGATTCATCTTCCCGGCTTCTTCTGAGAGTACCGTAGCCCCTAGTGGTTCGTAAAGAACGCCATGTAGGTAGAGTAGTGTTTTGGTCTTGCCTTGGGAGAGGGGTTCTGCGTGCTTTCAAGCCCTCCTTGGCGCCGCCGTATACGTTAGCAAATCAGCTGGAAGCAGAATTTGATGAAAGTTAACTCTTTAAGGCGGGGGCCAAAAAGAAGCTGTGCACTGCAGTACCAGCTGAGGTGAGGGCGTTTGTGTGGAACAGCAACAACACTAAGCTACTGCCGACATCTCGGAAGTGGCCACCGATTCGACCCCTATATATCTACTCGTGTGCTTCAGTAGATGATATGTTACAGCCGGTCGGGCGACGGCGGACGATGGTTCGTGTGATTCGTGGGGGCAGCCGCTCAAGCTCAACCGTGATATCGGGTAGTTTCTCTACCGAACCTGTGTATCAATGGATATAAATCGCCAGATTCTTGTGGTGGATGATGGGATTTGTTCGCGGGTGTTGGTCATATTTGTTTCAAAGCAGTGGCGAATTAAGACACAAGCAGCATCCACATGGACGGGATGACGAGCATCCGAGATGATATCGACAGCCTAATGTCATAAAAGCTGATCCAAATTTGTAACTATCGGTAAACGCGTGTGATTAATCGTTGATCAGATATGTATATTCTAGACGATAGCCGCCGCAATCCGACGAAGGAAAAAAAAATAATAATAATTTGGGAAACGCATAACGATGGCCTCGGCACACAAGTGGGGTTTGAGATCGAGTTGTCAGTGCAATATTAAGAGACCCCAGACCGAGTGCATAGTAGCGAAACAAATCGTTTCGAAAACCAGCCAGTCGGCGCCCGTCTGTCGAGAGCGCCGGGCAATCAGTTTCATGCCAGATACCGTGAAACTGTCGCCGGGCCCCATATGCATGCAGAATGCTTGGAACTGTGCATGTGGCAGATCAGGGCCACTCGTCAAGATGGTTGTTGGAGATGGGTACAGCGCGACATATGAGGGGAGTTATCGGTTCGGGTATTATCCTACTATTGCCCAGAGGTCTCACCAGAAATAATACCTGAACTAGTGGCCCGGTTTAGCAGAAGAACTTGCGGAATGTTCTGTTGTTCGATCCTGCAGCTTTGCGTCCGATGTTCTCATTCGTGCAGACTCGTTGGTGTTGAGCCACTTCCGAACTGTATCTTGTTACGTGCAGTCCCACCAGCACAAAACGGTGATGGACGGGTTTTTGCCTCATCGTTATTTTTTTCTTTCTTGCCCATTTATCCCTGTATCGTCCAATTATTGCTTTTTAAAAAGTCTCTGAAAGTCTCAAACCTTTCTAGACTGTAACTCTGCCTAAGTACATCACACAGTGCTTACTTTTCTTTTTCCCCTTTCGGCTTATCAAGTGCGTAGGTGAGGACCGGTCAGTCGGCATCCACCGTCGCTCTCCACCTTGAACCTACTTTGGGTTCGGAGTTGAAGAAGTCGGCTGTTCCCCCACCTGGTCGTGAATCTTGAATCCAAAGTCTCAGACAATTCCCATGAGCTACTCTCCCGCGTGGATGAAGGAGTGTGCAACCACATAAGCGATATTAAACACGAACCGTCCTCGATTTTAACTTCGTCCCAGCGTTTATCCATTGCACCATATGCTGTACGCCCCCGAAAGATACGAAGCAATTCCCCTTTCCCCATCATCAATTCAAGTTTGACGCTGGCCACAAGCATAGCCATAGAGTTCAAACGGAACATGTGCACCCATGATGAATGAAGTCAAGGAGAAATTGGAGTCGTTAGTTCCGTCCATCGATCTCTCGATGGCTATTCCTCTCCTCCTCTCCGCCTACGCAGTCCACGCTGTCCCTGCTTCCCTCCCTCACCCCAGTCCATAGCCACTTAACATCACGCTCCATCACCAAGCCAAGGTGTCAACTTAGTGCTAGCCCAGCCACTTATGTAGCAAACATACAATGCCATCCCATCCACCAACGTCCAGAGATATGAGCCGATCGTTGAAGGAAGCCAGGAGGTGTAGCCGGCCCCCTCCGGTTTTGGGTTTGTTTCTGGTATCTGTGGTCGTTCAGTCGGTCGGCCGGCCAGGCAGTTTGTCGGCTGCGGTACAGGTACAGGGCAGTTTCCTGGGCCTCCCCGGCTCGACTTTCACGAAGAATCCGTTCGCTGTTATTGATTGATGCTCTCAAACAAGCACTCTGGATTGATATCCGGATATCACCATATCAGCAATACTCATCACAGCCTTGCCCACAACCAATGGGTAATCATTCAGCCAACGAGGCAACCAAGGGAATCCACAATGTGCTAAAAGTAGCAGAACAGAGTAGCGGTAGACAAAACCCCTGTGCACTACATACAGCTCGCACTCGTTCCCACACCCACGCCCCCATCTGCATACCACCCCCTGTCGCTCGGATTCGCACATCTCGGTTTATTTCAAGAAGCTCCCCCCTCCTTCTCCACCCATCCCTCCCACTCAATCTCTCGGATTCTGTTCGTCAATTCCAGAAATGAAGTGCTGACATTCACCTGTTCACCCCTCTTCCTCCGCCTCCGCTCCGACCTTCACCCAACCTCCAGCTGTCCAATCATACTGTTGTTGGATCCTTAATAACCCACCTTCTTGAACCTGTTGACCCGACTCACCTTCCCTACGCCACTCCCGCGCCTGCAATAGTAGCGAATCGCCGCCGCCACAACCGCATCTTAAAAAAACGCAGCATCACTGTTCGCGTGCTGTGGTCTTCGATTTCGTGTCCTCTGCAATATCCCGTGGTGTTCCGTTCGAGACGCGTTCAGAAAAAAAGTTGGTCTCATATAATATAATATATACAAGCGTTTTATGCTCTAGCTGTGTTTTGATACCCTACGCTGCAACTCGACGACCAATACAAAACAAAAAACAACGACGACGACAAGCAAAGTCGTTCGCATGTCCACCGCGCTGCTTACACAGTCCGCAACTACTGCTATACCAGTAACAATGGCAACCACAACTACACCAACTTCGCCAACAAAGAAGCGCAGACGAAGAGCGCCCGCAACTGGAGCCGCCGAGGACTGCTTTAGTTGTCGTTCCCGTGAAATAAAATGCGACCGCAGGCGGCCTTACTGTGGGCCGTGTCTCGACAGCAATCAGACTTGCAAAGGGTACCGCACGCAGCTTACTTGGGGCGTTGGTGTTGCTAGCAGAGGAAAGCTCAGGGGGATGTCACTTCCAGTGATCAATGCGGTAACAGAGCAACAACGGAAAGATAGGATCACGAAGCAACGAGAGGACAAGGCTGGAGCGGCGGATGAGAAGGCAAGGAAGATGAGGACGACAGGTGCTGGAACTCCCGGTTATGGAGGAACTACTCCTGCTCAACGTGTTTCACCGCCAGCTAGCGGGAGCAAGCTTAGCATCATCACCAGTTATGATTTTGTCAACATGGAGCCACATTCTGTTACCGGAAGCTCTGCTGTCTCCCGTACTTCATCAACATTGTCGGCGCCTCAATCCGCAATCTCAATAAACAGTCCAGCACTCTCTGCGGTCTCGTCTAGAGGTCCTGGGCTACCATCACATCGCGTCGGCCAGGAAAGTAGATCCCCTCAATCTGCAATATCGCCCGCATATTCCACGGCCTCACAGCCACGTTACCGCTCGCCTATCCCTCCGCAACAGTCTCAACCGCATCACCACCATCACCATCATCATCACCAACAGCAACCACCACCGCAACCTGAGCAGCAGCAACAGCAACAGCAACAGCAACAGCAGCAGCAACAGCAGCATCAACAGCAACAGCAACAGCAACAGCAACAGCAACAGCAACAGCAACAGCAACATCAACAGCAACGTCAACATCAACATCAACATCAACATCAACAGCAACATCAGTCACAACAACAGCAGCACTATCAAGCATCTTCCCCTGGAAATGCGCAATATCACAAATCATCGTACTCTCATGTCTCAATGCCCCCACAGCAGTCGCCATCAATGCTGCTTTCACCAATGTCCGAGTACGAACCAGGCTATCAACCCCCTCACCACTATTCCTCTGCGCCTTCATCTGCGCCGTTATACGAGATTGTGACGAACGTATCGAGCGCATCTTATCATTCCTCACCCTCGTTAACAGTAACCAGTAGCGGTGTTTCCTACGCCCCCATACCCGCTCCTATGCATGCTCCAGCTCCGCGGGTAGTGCATAATGGCCACGTCCATCATAGCAATGGTCAGTCATGGAATGGGTCGAACGCGGAAGTAGGGAGTCTTCATCACCAACATGTGCCTGCGGGCCACAGCAACCTGTCCGACTTGTTGTACGATGAAGACATGCTCAGTACGTTTTAAATACTGGCTCCAAATACCCCTTTTTTTCCTTTTCTCTTTGTATATTGTCTGTACCGTTGCATATGTAGAGGCCCGTACAACAAAAGTTTGCACCGCCTTCCATCCTTCCGATTGATAGACCGTTTTTTTTTACGACCACGTTATTATAGTTTTGTTTTGTCCGCTGTCTGACTCGGTTTTTCTTCCTGTCTGGTTCAGCTTCTACCGGGTCCGGAATACCCTTCATTTCGGACTTTAACTCGACCCCTGGAGCTGCTACAGCAGTTTCTGCTGGCTATATTCTTCCCCCGCCTCAGCTCGCCAACCTTCCCTCATCACTCCGATTTCTCATCGACTACTATGATAAGATGGTTTGTCCGGCTTTAGTGGTCTTTGATGGCCATAACAACCCTTACCGCCGCGAGATCCTACCTATGGCTTTTCAGAGCCCAGCACTTCTGGAAGCTGTCCTTGCGTTGGCACAGAGTCACCTCCACTCATCTAAGAAGATGGTTTTATCTGCCGATCATTTGGACGACGATCATCATAGTCCAACACCAATTTCACCAAATTCTCCTTTGACGCCGGATACATGTTGCACTACCCCAGATGGCTTCTCTCCAATGCTTCGCCACTCTCCAGCCGTAAATGGTTCTTCCGACAGTGCTCTGCATCATAAGAACAACTGCACAAGACTTCTTCAAGATCAGCTAGCCAATCCTATGCTGTCAAAAGCTGATCCCGTATCGGCAACCCTCTTGATCCTGTTATTCTATCATCTCTGTGATACAGGTATTGCCAACTTCAAGACGCACTTAGCGGGTGTGAAGCGGTTGATGATGATGAGGGATGTTGGCAAGGAGACCGGTCGATGGGGATGGATGGAAACTGTCTTTTGTTGGCTGGATAATATGTGTAGTTCGGTCAATAACCGCGAAGCCCAGCTTCGGGGGGGTTATTTGGACATGATCTACCAATCCACAGACTGGGGCCTTGAGAGCTTGGTAGGATGTGACCGGGATCTCTTCATGCGTCTTGCCGGACTTCCTCGAATTAATATGTTGAGTCAAATATCACCTAGGCCCGGCTCTGGTGATGTTCACCTTGTCGACGAAGATGATAGTGTGTCCGAATCTGCAAGGAATGAGGACGATGGAAGAACCGATTTTTGGCTAGTTTGGAATGCGATGAAGAGGGACTTGTACGAATGGAGACCAACAACTCGCAACACTCCTACATCTTCGAGATTCAACTCTCCAAATTCTGAACGCGAATCTTCTCGAACTCCTCCAGCCACCTTACCGCCTCCGATTGCTCATGTGAGGGCACAGGAAGCGGAGGAAATGAATAATTGGGTTCACGCTTGCAATGTATCTCGTTATGCTGCGATCTTATATCTCGACAGACTTGCATATCCGCATCTGCCATCCTCACACTCTATTTTCCAGAACACTGTCCGCGAGGTTCTTGACCATGTTGCCTGTATCCCGTCGATGGGACTAGGTAGCAGACTTCTCTGGCCGCTGTTTATCACTGGCTCCGAGTGTGTTGTTGATACGCATAAATCACTTGTCCGAGAGCGGTGTTTGGATATGCAGAGGGGCACCGGGTTCTTCAACAAGGTTTCTGGATTGGATGTGCTGGAGAGGATCTGGAAAGAAGACGACATGGATGAAGCTTGTATGAATGCTGGTATTGTCTTCGCAGGATCCAGAAAGATGGGGAGAAGTGAGAATCGCAGCATTGGCGGGAGAGGCCTACGGTGGAGAAAGGTTATTGGTGAGGAAGAGATGGAATACTTAATGGTTTAACCTTTAATGTCTGGTTTTTCTAATCTCACACCCCGAAATGATGTATACTCCCTTCCTTCTTTGCTTCCTCCCCTCCTTTGGCGCTTGTTGATATGGCATGATGCATTGTGGGCGGGGTCTACACAGTATGCTTTTTGTTTTTCTTCCTTCCGGGTATATATTTTTACTTACGTTCTCATTACTAAAACGGATCGGTGGCATCTTTGTTGTTTTTAACTTCACACTCTCATCTCGGTTTTTTCCTATGTAATATCCTGGTTATTTTGTTTTGCTGTTTGTGTGTGCTTTTGTTATGGCCTAATGGTTTCGCTCGGTGGTTTTATTTTTACGCTGCTTTTGTTTTTTCTCTCTTTCAACGGAGTTAATATGTGTTCTTCATTTGCTGCTTTGCTTTGCTGGGGTTGGTTCGGTTTTGTTGGATTTTTCGCGGTTTGTGCTTTTTTTTTATCTATTTACTACTGCTCTCCCCCTCCGCACACTTCACTTGTATTTTATTTTATCTTAGGGTACTGTGGGCGGTAGGAAGGCTAGGCAGTGGAAGGGGAATCTTAAAAAATTTGAGGAATGAATGGTATGGGATGGGATGGGTGAAATGGGAAAAAAATTTTATTACTGCGCTTTTTTTTGGTTTTACCGTTGAAAATGTGGATGGGTGATGTGTAAATACTTGGATGGGTGGAATAAGGGCTGGGTTGGGCAAGCCGGAGGGGGACGAGCTTCAGCTGCTTTGTGTATTCATCTTAAGTAATGGAAGGGCGGAGGTAATGATACTATTGTAATGGAGAAACTGCATTGTGTATAGAGATTGGGGGAGATTTCGGTGGTGCAGAGGCTAGCACTCAGTATGCGAGTGCAGGATTGTGAATTGGAACTGTCTGTGTCATACCCGTGAATTTTCATCACTCAAAATCATACCTATATCATACATATACAAGGCCACCAGTCTTCCATTTTGAACGCCGATCCCAGTGGGAGAAAAAGAACACCCCTAGATTCCGGTACGCTCTGTGATAGCCACAAGAATGAGCATTGCCATTACGCCCCGTCACTACCTCTCCATCCCCCTCCACCTCCCCGCCCTCCGCGTCCCCCGCGTCCCCCCCGTCCGCCTCCCCTCCCACCATGTCCGCCCCTACCTCTTCCACCACCACCACCACCTCTCCCTCTCATCTCTTCAAACCTTTTGGGCGGGTTATTCTTCAAATGCTCCTTCTTGTTCTCCCACACTTCGTCACTCTGACTAACCCAATCCGGCATCTTCATCATATCACAAAACCTCCTAGTCTGCGGATTGCTATATGGTCTCGGTTGGCCCTCCACTACCTCCCCGCTCGTATGCACCGGCGCCGTGACCTCAAAGTTGTTTGGGATCTCCAGTTTCCCTTTGGCGACAATGTTTGCCTCCACCCACTCCCGCTCCTTCGCGATTGCGGCCGAGATCTCGGAGGGTGAGAGTTGCTTTAGAGAGTCCATGGAGGTGGGTGAATTGCCCGGGTAGGCGTTAGCAAAGCGTGTGATGGCGAGGTATTCGGGGTCGTAGGTTAGAGTTGTTCGTGAGTGGCCTTCTGAGAGTGGGGTGGTGAAGGGGATGTTGAGGATCTGGAGGAAGTCGCGGTTGGGGAGGCACTTGTCTAGGGCGAGGAATCGGGTGCAGGGGGTTTGGGTTGGGGGAGGATCGGTGGGAAGGTTGGGGGTTTGGGGCTTGCATTGTAGCGGAGCACCCCCATCGTCGTCGTCGGATAGATCGAGGTCAAGCTCATTAGGGTTTTGGGGCACTGGTGTAGACGCTGACGCTGTTGTGTCTGGTGCGTCGTCCAGGTCCAAATCAATCTCCTCTGGGTTCGTGGGTGCTGCTGGCGCCGGTAGAGTTTCCTCAGATGCGTCATCCAAATCTAAGTCTAGCTCATCCGGGTTCTTCGGTACCGTAGCTTGCACTGCGACTCCCTTCTTCCCTGCCGCCTTGCCCACCTCCGCTTCCGTGCCGTCATGCTTAACCATCGCCGAAAACTTGATGTGCAGATGTCCAGAAAACCAATATCTCGGTTTCAATTTCTTGAGCAATGTCTCCGCCGGCGGACTCCCAAAATCTCCCTTTTCACTATCGGAGACAAACCACGGCTTCGTTCTAAACAACTTCTGAGTATCACCGTAATGCTCAATGTTCGCCGGCCAGTCGTGGGAAAGCATGATGTCCATTGGATTTTGTATCTGAAACATTTTGAATACATCGTAGGAACGGATGTGATAGATAGACTTGATCTCGTTGGGGTAATAAGGAAGCACTTCGTTGTGAGCTTTGTTGTAGTCGTGACTTTTGTAGATGCCGCTGAGACCACCGATACGAAGACCGCCAACTCGTAACACGTTTGAGGCGCCAACATAGTAGATATTTGGGGCGACCCAGCCACCGTGGAACCTTCACTGTAGCTTTAGCGCGTGATTGAGATATCAATAGGGATTACATACAATTCCGCATTATAACTACTAGCTTCGTGATTGCCTCCGATAAAGAAGGTCAACATGGGAGCTATCCGCTTTCCGGAATAGTACTCATGGAAATCGCAGAGTTCGCGGTATTTGGCCGGACAGGACATGACCTCGAGGTCGGTGAGGTTACGCATAGCTTGAAAGTCGCCGCATATTATTAGGAGGTCGACGGTGAAATCGTTTTGTTTCGCGGCCCGGAGGACCGAGTCATATATGGCGTTGAGTTTGCCATGACCCTACCTTTCGAAGATAGAAGGTTAGTTTGGAGAGGAGGAAAAGCGGATCAGTAGGGATTACGTACACAGCCTTGAACGGCAATACGGAGGCCCTCCTTGTATTCTCCTGTTCCAGACGCCATAGAAGTGGAAGTGGAGGGGTATCGCGGGGGATCGTCGTATTGGTGGTGGCGAGTGAAGTGACGTTTCCGAGGTGCACTGAAACCAGAACTATTGAGCCTCAAAACTTGGCAGATGCCACTTCGAGCAAATGTAGCTCGTCGTAGAGAATAACTCCCAACGCAATTGAGCTGCCTCAGACAAAACATCAAATCAATCCCAGTACTAAGGCAATGAGCAATCATTCGAAACCTCCGTCAATCGGCCGGGATTGATCGAATGATTGTGTGGATGCCTTTCTCGGGCGGGAAGTTCGAGACGGTGTTTAGATTACTCGGCTGGAGAGTAGACCGGTGGTGAGCGCTGAGGTGGGAGAGCGCTGAGGGCTGAGACGAGTGAGGGGAGGGGAGTGGAGACCGGCAAGATGGTATTTATATAACAACCAGTCCGCCGTCGAAATTCACTTCAAAAACTACTTCAAACCCTTTTCCAAGACCAAATCCGCTACCTCAAATCACTCCCTTCTAAACATCATGGATTCAGCAATTGACCTCACAAACGCCAGCGCCGCCCTCGACCTCTCAAATATCCGTTACCAGCTAATGTATTCCCCCGCTCCTCCCCCTCCATCCCCCCTCCTCCTACTTCTCAGCATATACCAACTAAATCCCCTCAGCCGTCTAGAAGATACCATAATCTTTCACTTAATTGAGCGGGTCCAATTCCCTCATAGCCCCTCCATCTACACCCCCGGCGGCGTCCAAATCCCCAACTTCACCCGCTCCTTTCTGGACTGGATGCTCCTGCAGCAAGAAAAGGTCCACGCCCAAGTACGCCGCTTCCAAGCTCCCGACGAATATCCCTTCTTCCCCGACGAGCTCCCGGAGCCGTTCCTTGCGCCTCTAAGTTACCCAAAGCTGCTCCACTCAAACACTGTAAACATCAACAACAAGATCAAAGACGCTTACATAAACCATATCCTCCCTGCGGCATGTGTACAACGCTGTGGTCCAGACCGGGGAGAAACCGGCGAAAACTATGGGTCTGCGGCGGTGATAGATGTAGCATGTCTACAAGCGCTGAGTCGCCGCATACATTTTGGAAAGTTTGTAGCCGAGGCAAAGTTTAGAGAAGATCCGGGGGGGTTCACAGAAATGATCAAGGAGAAGGATATAGAGGGACTAAGCAATGCAATTACGAAGCCAGCGGTGGAGCAGCAGGTGCTGAAGAGGTTGGAACTTAAAGCGAAAACATATGGAACTGATCCTAGCGCCTCCCCGGCGGATCCGGCGAGAGACCTGAAGATCAATGTGGAGGCGGTAGTTGCGATGTATAGAGTATGGTTTTCCCTAGTTCGTGAAGGCGAATGGTGATGACTGACGAAATGTAGGATTGGGTAATACCACAAACTAAGGAGGTCGAGATCGATTACCTTTTGCAGCGATTGGATCCAGTGCCAGACGAGAATTGATTGCGTGGAGGGAAAGTGTAGATATCATTTTGGTAACCGGTTATATTTGTTTGCAAGAAATGAGCCAACCAATCCATGGCATCATCGTATCTCACTCTTCACCATAAATGAATGGAACACGATCCACCGAGCCTAAGCTGAATGAGGACAATACAGTGTGACCACTCATTCCACAACCTAGGCTTTCAGTAGAGCCAAGAGAAAGATAGAGACGGTAGGGAGAAGAAACGCGTAATACCTATTTAAGTAGGTAGGCCAACTTCGTCAAGGCCGGACCTAGCGCCAAACACCAATTTCTCTCTCCCACTTCCTTTAAACAGCAAACGAACTCTTCTAATTCTCTCCCGAGTGATACTTCATGTGTAACTGCCCAGGTATACTCTATTCTAGCTCTACACCCCCATAAAATCGCAATTAAGTGTATTCGCTAGGTCACCATAGCTTAGTGTTTAACTGTGGTACTGTCTACGCGGCAATGGCCTAGCTTGAAATGTGTAAAATTTGAGTGCTCGAACTGCTGCTGATTCGTGAACGAATAAAGCTGAAGAGACGAGCAACGACGACATATTGTTGAGCAAGAAGAAGCCAAATGTTCCGGACCGGGCACTTGAGCTCTTGTGGGATCGTGCTTGAAGAAATTCTCGTCGAACAAAGAAAGCTCCGATGGACCCAGACACCCCACTTGCTACAAACATGAAAAGACACCCTTTAATATCACCATTCCGAAGAAGTACTGTAGGCAACCACAAAGGAGGGAGCGATGTGCCTATATCTTCCGAGAACTCAAGAAGCCTAGGAAGAGCTCTGAATCGGCAGTGGCGGCACGATCGACTATGGTAGCCGCCAAAACGTAACATGCATTTAAATGTGCTAAATTATCATTCCCGCAAAGGGGAATGGCCAGAATCTCGGGATTCTAGAGCACCAACGCAGTGTAGATCAATACTGAGAGCACTTGCTCCCCCCTCCTCCGCGGTGTCGGCGGCAGTGTTTCTCGGAGACTCATCCAGCTGTCGTCGCCATTCGTGTCGACATCAGCAGACTTACTTACGCTCTACCGTAAGAGCTAAGCGGTACCGTTCGGCGTCTGCCATTCGGGCCAATGCGACCTTCCAATTTGCATATGGACGGTCGTCGTTGTCGTCGTTGTCGTCGTTGAACTGCCTTCGGAGGGTTACTCGTTACTCGTGCCGCGGGCAGTCTCGGGACCATGAGATGTGCAACTAGCATACTCCAATGTTATACTCATCATAATGTAGAAGCACAGGAGTTATTGATGAGGTTAAATGAAAAGGAAAAGAAGAACTTGAAGGTTGAAATGGAGTCGTTAAGTGAAGTGAAGTTTGTGGGGTCAAGAGTAAAGAGATGCCAAGTGTCACAAGGTACGCGACCGTTAGAGCGACATAACGGCTAACATTGTCAACGTCGGACTTCCGAAGACAGCATATCAGCAATTGTGATGATTAGAACTGAAGGCACTCTCACATTGGGGCTGCAATTTCATATTGTGTTTGCCTCTGGACGTTACACGGAGCCCCGAATGGCAAGACAGATCGTGTCTGGGCGCTCAGGGATTCGACAAATTTCAGAGACAAGTGGAAATGGAGAAAACAAAGGCTCAGCGGCGCAGCTGAGTCGCGCAGGCCCTGTCTCAAATTATAACAACAGCTTGTTACAGCTTGTCCTGAGGCAAAGTGCCGGATCCATCTGAACAGGATGGGAGTCTGAGTATTCTCACTCACCAGATAATCAAGGATTTTAGGATCCGAGATCTGAGCTGGAACTTGCTCAAAAATGCGCGAATTTCTCAGATCTGGGGTTTGGAGGTCTTCAAACCTTACGGGAAGCACTTTATTGAGCACTCAACCCAGATATAGAAAAATTGGCAGTCTAGGTCACCCACTGCCCCAGTTTTTTGCCTGGGATCATTCCGATTCGTAAAAATCTGACAAGCACACATGACGATTGCCCGCCTGCTCTGAAACAGCTCTGGTGCGTTTTGGGAATATAGTAAGTCCGAGACTAGCTACCGGGAAAGGTACGTCCTTGTTTTGATAGCCGTTTGGGTACATGATTGATATTTATGCATGGTATTCATGTATGGTATTTCTGCGTGTACTCTAGCAAGTACTCTGTGCTGTAGAAGCTACCCCCATGTTTCTTGGTTTATAATGCTATATACATATGGAAACCCAAAATTGCACATGTTGTTTGCTCTCAAAACCCTACTTGTACAACGGTGAAAGGATAGCGCTTGCCTGTGGCGCCTGCAAGTAAGCTGGTAATTAGTGTAGCAAAGCTAGGCACATTGATTATGCCGGAAAGTACTCTTCAGCACTTCTACATACTGTCTGAAAACTTGGGTTTCTCTGGCGGGTGTTTTGCGGCCAATACTGGTTTGGTTGGTTCAAAGGACGGTGGAGAATACTTGGGGACGGTTTGGGGTTTGCACCCCGATTTTCCTACGGTATTTAATTGCAACGAGCCTGCATTATTATACATGCTCTCTACATGTACCGAGTACCAGATACCCTACACCCTGTGGTGGGGGCAGAATATCCCTCCTTTTTTCAAGCCATATTGACAGTTCGTCGTATTGTTTTCGCCTCGAACTTCGACTGTTTAATTTATCCTCAAAGTGGCTTACAGAGGCCACTATTACGAGTACCTTGCAAGCTTTCGCACCTACCGTGATCTCGGATCTTTTGGGAATGTTGGACCTGCCGCAAGAGAACTCATACTTAATGTATCCCTACTAGATAGAGTACTTATACCATACCCCAAAAGACAGTGGTGACAGGAAGAACTATAGCAGTTAGATACCTTCGTGCTCGCGCTGTAGAGATCTTTCATATTCCTCTATTGCTAGACTACCATACTTGCCCGTACGACGAAAACGATCTACCGCTAACTTATACAAAACAAATACGACCCCCCGAGTAACTCACGGTATATAAGTCTTGATTGCCGGTCCACTCACACGCGTCAACAATGAGCAGAACTGGCGGGGCCCAGGTCCCGGCAATCAATCCATCAGTCGATCTGTCAGAGAGTCAACAAGGAGACCTGCGAGCCATCAGCTATGCGATTACCTCACTGGCTGCTGTGTTTGTAGCTCTCAGGATGGTAGCACGAAGGAAGAGAAACAATGTCGGGCCGGACGATTATATGCTCCTGGTAGCATTGGTAGGATTCATAGAGCTTCTGATCGGGTATGAAGGCTGATAGACACCGCTGTATAGGTATTGCTCTTCATATTTTGCGCTACAACTCTAATTAGTATGGTAACCATATGAAGTATTGTCGGGTTTGACTAAGTTTCTGGATAAGTGATTCACTACGGCCTGGGTTTGCACTCTGCGGCATTGACACCAAACCAATTGACCAAGCTGCCGCAGGTATCTTCTCCCCATTACCTCTACTCGTTGGCAATAAGTACTAATGCTGTACAGTATCTGTTGGTCATGGAGATCATCTATGTCGTCACCAATGGATTAATCAAAGTCTCTCTCCTCATGATGTACTACCGCATCTTCCCTGTCGACAAGATCCGGTGGGGCATTTATATCACGGGCTTCATGTCTACAGGCTGGACAATATCTATTATCCCAGCCTCCATCTTCCAATGCCGTCCGGTTGCGAAGGCTTGGATACCACTCATGCCCGGGGTACATCATACTCTTCCTTGCTTTATCCTACGGTGGTACTGATACCACGCTTAAGACTTGTATCCACCTAAAAGCAGCCTTCATTGCCACAGGAGCCATCAACATCTTAACAGATTCCTTGATACTTTGCTTGCCTATGCCATTTGTGTGGCGACTCCACACCAACCTTTACCGCCGCATATCACTGATGTTCATCTTTTCACTGGGAAGTTTTGTTGTTTTTGCCAGCATATACCGCTTCTCAACCATCTTCGATTTCGATCCGGTGGACACATCTTGTGAGTTTCTCCCCTCCCATCGTCGTGGACACCCACTGAATTTAGGATTACAGGGACCCTTGCAAAATCTTGCGTCTGGTGCCTGGTTGAATGCGCTGCTGGGATCATCTCCACCTGCCTTCCTACGCTCCGCCCTCTCTTTGGCGTGGTTTCTAGCAAATTCGGCAGCTCCAAAGAAGAATCCAAGCTGAAGTCCACAATCCACACTGATACCGTTATAGTTGGAGGCAGCGGCGGTAAGAGGTTCCAGAGAATCAATGACCGGGCGCTTCGTCCTCGCTACGATAATAAATTTTCAAGCTCGATCGAGCGGACAAAAAAGCCGGGCCCTGAGTCTGGGGATGAAGTACCGTTGAACGTGATCAATGTACGGACCGATTTGGAGTGGACTGAGAGTAACTGTTCACCGTCAGCTTCCATGGTGGCTAAAGAAGGGGAGAGGTCATAGGTATCCTTCCGGGTTATTTTATGAGAGGCGTGTACAGAGTAATGGTGGTTTCTTTCTAGGCAACGTAGAAGATATTGCAGTTTTATTTGTATTATATATGGCGTATTTATACCACTGTGTTTCAGGCTCACGGGGAGAAGCACAGAAATCGAGAAAGGTTGAACCTACATGCCCAGAGCCAAATAAATATAGTAATTGTGTTAGCCCCTCTTCCTCGGGAAGCGGTGCCCTGGGATAGTATATGTATTAATGGGTTAATGGTTGTATTAATATTGGAGTTGGGCCATCGATTGCTGAAGACGGTGGATGTATATATTGGTTGTAGGATAACAACATCAACCCCAAACTATGCACTAACAGTTTATGAGTGGAAAAGCGTGAATCAGATATACATTCTTGATTTAAGCTCAAAAATTGCCTATAGTTCATGCCAATGCCACCGTCTTCTTTTCCATACCAATCTTTGCTGCCAACGCTGCACACTCCACGACTTTGTCCGGCACACTCAAGAATGGGAAATGCGAAGACGTAGCTCTGAATTCAATGAAATCGGGTCCCAGAAGCTGCGCCATCTGTTCTTGCACCTGAGTCGGCAGACCCAAATCTCCATCACAAAAGAAATACATAGTCGGCATATTATTCCATGGCTCATAGTTGACGGCAGACGAAAACACCGCAGCGGAGGTATGCTGCTGTCTTGGACCCCAATACGCCTTCTGCTCGTCTGAGATATCAGAGTAGAACTCTGCTGCTTCTGGGCCAACGCGGCAATATTCGCCCTGGAGGATGCTTGTCACTGATATAGTTCCATAAGGGAACAGCGGGTGAACAAACATCAAATTTCATCCAAGGAAGGAATTCACCGCCTAACATATCCTTAAGAGACTTTCCCTTCGGCACAACAAATGCTGCCATATAAACCAGCATGATCACGCCTCCGGTCTTCCCAGCCTTTGCGCGTTGCACAGCACCAAGGCCTTTCACGGCGCAGCTGCCCACACATCCGCCATACGAGTGCGTGATGAGGACAATATCTTTTCCGTCATCGGCAAGCTGTACGAGGGTCTTGCTGAGATGTGCAGCATCGTCGTAGAGATCTTTATTCGGAGGTTCGGCGCCAATCGAAGGATGCGCTGGACGTCTTTAGCTCCATATCAAACACAGCGCTCTGTACTCACCTACGGCAGCCGATGGAAACCCGGCATCAGTGAGCAGAGCTCGTACTCCGTCAAACATGTCGGGGGTTATCCAGGCTCCCGGGGCAAACACAATAGTGGGTTTGGTGTCGGTGCTCATACTGGGCGGTGGCGGTGGTGGTGATGGACGAAAGGAATGGTAGGTGGGTCATAATTATGTACATATGTATGTATCATTTTAATAGTGGTTCCAAGGGGGGTGGATAAGGCTGGGTACAAGGGAGTTGATGTGCCGATTGACGAGCCGAGTCCAGCTAAAGCTACAGAATTCATGCCTTATTCTTCCGGATTATCCACCCAGGCAAGCGAGAGCATGGATGTCTAGTTAGCGCCGTAAAGCTTCGAGAGGAAGGTGGGCTGGATCTGGGGACAGCATCCGAAGAAGTGTATCAGAAGCGAAAGAATAGTTTCATATCTGTGCGAGGGTTCACCGGGCTCGGATCGATTGATGTATTGTGATCCCACCCGCTTCTTGAACCATAGGCGAGATTCAGGTCTGGAATCTCGATATTTTAAATGGCATATTATTCTGACCGGTGGCGGCGTTGGGGAAACTGTGTCCTTCACCGGAAGTAGTACCATAGCGTGAACTATCAAAAGCTTGAGCGTGATATGTGCCGGCCAGTATATTCGTATGATCACGGTTAAATGGTTAGCTAATCGAAAAGGGGGCAGCGCAGACAGATCCGGTCAGTACAAAGATCCGCTTGGGTACAATGGTTCAGGCGTACTCTGAAAGAGGGAATGGACTGATGTTTCGAGCGGTGGTCTAGGGGATATCAACTTAAGCTTTGGTAATGCATTTGCGTGAGGTGATAGGTTGTGATTGCGGGCGGTAGAATGTTTGACGCCATAGATTCGGAGACTTCTTTATCGGGAGATATCCTATATCCTGACAAGGGGAGAGACCGTGGGATCTGCGGCTTTTCGTTAAATCAGACTGTTTGCTCTTACAAATTCTAAAGCTTGCTCAAAATAGAGAAACTAAAAGCTCCAATAGGTCCAATAGCTAGTGCTCTAAGAAATCATTACCACTATTTGAGGGTATCCACCATTGGGAGTATAATGTCTTCCTCACATATCCTACGCTATAGTACTGGGGTGACAAAATCCTCGTTGAAGATGAACCATAAGCATTGTATTGTATATATTAGAGTAGCGCCGTAACAAACTGAAATATAATAGCTGAAGCCAAAACCCGTAACAGAAGGAAACCGCAAGCAAACACCACCCTGGGCAACAATTCCCTGTCCCAAAGCGCGAAAATACCGCTACCCATAACCGCACTCCCGCCCAAATCCAATCACGGCCGCCATTACTCAACTCTTCAAGATTGCCAATCTTTGTCTTATATTCTCCAAGCCAGCATCGTCTGTGAGATCCGGCTCAGACTCAGATTCGGGCTCCGTAAGTAGTACTTGAGTAGCTGGATCGGGTTTCCAGAACATGGCTTTGATCGACTCCATTGCGGCGAGGGATTTTGGCGATATATGATATGGACTGCTCCGGAGGGGGCTGGATTACGCTGCATTGCGGGTGGAGGGTGGAGGGTAACAAAAGGCACCCTGTATTTAGGTTAGTGCGGCTCCAGACTCGAGAAGGTCGTCCGCTCAACGGGGTATACAGTGTATGAAGGTTGATAAGTTCGTGTGTGCAATTCGAAAATGCGTGACGCAGTTTTTACTGCATTTAGTTCCCTTTTTGCCATTTTTGATGTATTTATGTCTCTTATGCCGTGTAGGCCCTTACACGGAGTTTTTGTTGCTTCCATGCGATTCGGTAGCGTTCTTGGTTGGTGACGCACAGTGCCCGCAAGTATTTTTTACCCCAAGCTCAGTTTCTGTTGCAGCCTCGTCTTCTCCACCACCTTCGACAACCTACTTCTTCAACTTTTGCAACACCCAACCACAACCTTTTCATCAAATAATCCTTTTCAATAAAACACCTCGATTCTTGCCTCTTTTTCTCTAAAACTAATTGTCAATATGTCTGCACCTACCACCACCACACCAGAAGGTAGGCCTTCGCCCTCTCTGTTACCCCACCGCATGCCGACCCCGAAATGCTTCCCTGACCCATAGCCTGTTACTTATTGGTGGTACCTTCTCCACGACTATATCGGACTCGGAGAATCCCCCATTGTATCATGGCATCCTTCGGATCTCCTACTCGCTTTGCTTTCCGTTCAAATTTCTACGATATATTGCTGACTATCACTCGCTTCTAGTCCTCTGGGCTCAGCGCTCCGACGCCGATGACGAGACCAAAAACGTCGTCTACCTTACCATAACTGCACCCGATATCCCCAAGGAATCTCTCAAGTTGGAACTCACCTCGACCAAGCTCACTTTCTCTGGAGAGAACAAGTCGAGAATTTATGCCGTCGAGCTTGAGTTTTTCGCCGAGATTGACGAGAAGCTGTCGACAACCCACCACTCTGGACGTGGCGTCGAGTTCGTTCTGAGGAAGAAGGAGGCCAAGGCTGAATATTGGCCCAGACTTGTCAAGGAGGCCAAGAAGCTGCAGTTCATCAAAACCGATTTCGACAAAGTCGGTTTCCCTATCTATTTATCTCTTTATTCTACTTGAATAGTGTATTGACATTGTTGTTAGTGGGTCGATGAAGACGAGCAGGAAGAGGCCGACGTGCCTGACATGGGTGGCATGGGCGGTATGGATATGGGCGACATGGGCGGCATGGGCGGCATGGGCGGCATGGGTGGCATGGGTGGCATGGGTGGCATGGGTGGCATGGATGGTGATATGGGTGGCCTTGACTTCGCGAAGATGATGGGCGGCGGTGCTGGCGGTATGGATATGGAAAGCATGATGTCTGGCATGGGCGGTGGTGCTGGTGCTGGTGCTGGTGTCGCCGACGGCGACGACGACGTGAGTTGGAATCCTGGATAGTGTATTGTAGTTTGGGTATGCTAATGGCTTCACAGGACGATATGCCCGAGCTTGAGGAGTCTAAGCCTGCGGAATCTGTGGCTGATGGCGGCAAGAAGATCGAAGAGGTCAAATAAACCTCCTAAGTAGTGTATCACTAGTAGGCGAAGGGCGTTTGTGTTTTGGGCAACCGTAGTCATCCTGCCTACGCAGCCATTATAATTAAACCGCTGACTGTGAGATATATTATTTCAATCACTGATACTGAAAATGTTGTGGAGTTCAGAGGTGACCCCCCAGTACTCTTTCAGGTCAACCATCATATCAATTTCCCTAGATAATGCCATTTAGATTATTGTGTGACTGTAGATTGGCCTATTATTCAACATACTTGGCTAACTGTATCTTTTCATATGGCACAACCATAACTCTTTTGTGACAAAACCCTCCAAAATTACAAAGAGTAATTATGTGCAATTCTGGGCATACTTTCTTGAAATCACTCAAAGGTCACACATTTGACTGTCTCCTTTTGGCTACAAGACTTGGAAGGCTCCTACTGCGCTAGTTGTATGCGGGGCAACGGGCTGTAGTCTCGGAGCCCCGCCAGTGTTCCGAGACTAAAACAAACAGCGTTAGTACCTTTCTCGTTATGACCTGCCTGGTCCAATAGCAAGATCTTTGTTCTCTGTTCTTAATCGTTGCTGTTATCGCAGCACGATCATCCGCAGCTGTTGATTGCCCCAACAGACGTTCCAAAATTTGAATCAGCAACCTTACCATATGAGTGATTCCGAGCTCTTCTTCTCTCTTCTGCGCATATCGGCTGCCCAAGCCCTTCGCTCTGCTGGCCTGACATCCGCAAAGCCCTCAGTGCTGGATGCTTTCACTGGTTCAGTTTCCCTTTATCGCGCCTGTCTTGCAACTGACAAACTTAGACATATTGGCGCGCTATCTCATACTACTCGGTACTACCACGAGCGAGTTTGCGGCATCAGCGGGACGTATACATGCGGAGCTTGATGATGTGCGGTTGGCTCTAGAACATGTCAGCCTCGTGCTCCCTCTGAATGTCTTCAATGACCCCAACGACGATGACACGCGGGGTATTGATTCTTTAATTGAGTGGTTCCGTGGCCCGCAAGCGTCTCAAATGAGGAGAGTCGCCGGATATGCTGGCGCAACTATTGCTGGGGCCCAGCCTGCGGAAGTTGAGACGGGAGTCAAGAATGAAGAGTGGCTGACCGGTGAGCTCTCTACCTTCCTTGCGTGGTAGCTCCATTGCAAGGAACCTTTATATGTACAATGACGACTTTTGTTGATAATAGGATAGCCTTGAAGAAGCTCACAAACAAACGTGGGAAACAAGAGACAATATGCTCTTCGACAATACAACACGTACCAGGTTCATATTAAGGACGACGGCTGAATGTGCTAATGCTTCTCGTAAACATTTTTTTGTATGTAATGATTCTTATCGTCTGAAGTTTGTTTGTTTAACACCATGTCACCTAGGTCTATCTGCTATTCATTTCGCTAGGCTCTGTACACACCTGTACTGGCAACAAAGAATTAAAAACCGATCATTCTAGTTCTTTTTAAAAGGGACGCTTGTAGATGTCTGCCGCTTTAATGAGATTGCATTAAATTCGGGTTCCTTGTTAGGTAGCTCTGTCTTTGCAAGCAATGAATACACCATGATATCACGAAATTTCTCGTCATAAGACCGAGTGATAGCGGTTGAAACTTGAAGGCAATGAGTTTCAATCCATAAAACCCACATCATTAGCCCTTGTTTACTCTTGTTAAAATGATACACGAAATGAAAATCCCAGACAGAAAAGTGAGCAGTTTAACAAGTGAAGAATCCGAGTACCCAGAACCAGAAGCGTATTTCTTTCAATGAAGTATTACCAACTCCCCCTAACAAACAATGTATCCCTACTCCCACCCAACCTTCTACGCAAGCCAGTAGAGAATTCATATCGTACACAGTAGCCGGCTATGAAAGACACCACCGGTTCTTGTTTTGTCTCTTATCCAAACAGCTTCTGTAGATGCTTATTAGCCCATAAAGCTCTATGCATGGCCTCAAAATCCGGGGCCTAACCTTCTTATTTCGAAACGGCAACTGGCGCAACTACACGAGCACCCTTCTTGACGGCACCCGAGTCTTCTGCCGAAACGGAACCCTTGTTATCGGAAGAATTGACGGCCAGGAAGTGGTATAGCACGATCAGAGACATCATGAGCGTGCCCAGGAAGATGGCAATGGAATTGAGTTCTTTGTCGGTAACCATCGTTTGGTTCGTGATGAGGTTCTTTGTTAGAAGTGAGGTATTGATAGCTCGTCGTTGCTTCGGGAAGTTACCTAGAGAGAGGTGTTCATTCCATGAGCCGCTAGACGCGTGGTATTCCTAGTACTCAGAAATACTGGCAGCAGGCGTAGAACAAAGGGCGCGGCGCCAAGAATCTTGACCTTGAAGTGGAAGTTGGTGCCCCTCCTCCGGATCGACGAGAGCAACTGCGTCCTCTGACTGCCCAATTTTCGTGAAGTACGTATATGGAGAATCTACAGCTCCCCTCTGTGACGGTTGCTAATGCCTTTTTTTTTTCTATTTTTATAGTCCACTATTCACCATCGTTTTTTTCTCTCGAAAACCGTGCGAAGCAATCTGGTTCGAGGCTTTGGCAACACTACATTGACACGACGCCACCCTTATTGAGATCAATCGCAACTATCAAACATGCCTCCAAAGAATCAGGACAAGAAGGTCAAGCCCACCGCGGCAAAGATTGTGGCAGACAAAACGTTTGGAATGAAGAATAAGAAGGGTGGAAAGGCGCAAAGAGACATTCAGCGGTTGCAAAGCCAGGCAGCGAGCGCCGGCACACCAGAGGAGAAGCGGAAGCGGGAAGAGAAGGCGCAACGGGAGAGAGAGAAGAAAGCAGCTGAGGAGGCGAAGCGGGAGACAGCGGAGCTGTTTAAACCTGTCCAGGTGCAGAAGGTGCCTTTTGGTGTTGACCCGAAGACCGTGGTGTGTATATTCTTCAAGAAGAACATTTGCGACAAGGGTATGGTGTTGTCCCTTATACACCGCTGAGGAAGCTCAACTAACATCGCTGGCATATAGGCAAAAAATGTAAGTTCTCACACGACCTCAGTGTGGAGAGAAAACAGGAGAAGAAGAACTTGTATGAAGATGCCCGTGGTCAAGACTCGAAGAAGGAGGATACCATGGACAACTGGGATGAAGCGAAGTTACGAGAAGTCGTCAAGAGCAAGCATGGCAACCCCCAGACCACGACAGACAAGGTGTGCAAATACTTCATTGAAGCTGTTGAGAATCAGAAGTATGGATGGTTCTGGACGTGTATGCTTTCTCCTAGCGGTTTCTGTTTGAACTGCGAATGCTTACGGCATTTTAGGTCCAAATGGAGGAGACGAGTGCAAGTACAAACATTCGCTACCACAAGGCTTCGTCTTGAAAACCAAGGAACAGCGAGCGGCAGAGAAGGCTTTGATGGATAAATCACCCATGGCCACACTCACACTAGAAGACTTTTTGGAAGCCAGACGGTATCACTCGCCCGTGATGATTGCTGGTGAACTGAAGGTCGTTTGCTGAAGCTTAATACAGAGCCGAGTTGACTGGAGGTGGAACACCTGTCACGGAGGAATCCTTCAACAAATGGAAGGCGCAGCGTAAATCCAAGAAGGAAGTGGAGGAGGAGGCTAGACTAGCCAAGGAAGCAACAGGCCGCGCAATGTTCGAGAAGGGAGACTGGATGAACGATAGCGACGAAGAGTCTGAGAACGAAGATGACGGCGATTTCGATCTGCAAGCCCTACGGGCAGAAACGCGGAAGCTGGAGGGTGATGATGACGACTCTCAAATCAAAAGCTACGGCGCTACCTGAACGACCTAGACAGGCGGTGGGGTTTTTTGCTGTTCTATTTACTTCTCCTTCATGGGTTACGGGTTTGCGTTAAAGGTTGCTTTTGGTGCTTTCAATGGAGTTGGATGTAATTTGGAGCCCAAAAATGCTTAACTTAGTACATAGTACCCTGTGTTCGAGCGGAATTGTATTCAAAATTAGTGCGTGAATTGAACTCCAAGACTTAGTACTTAGAACCACAACATTATCGTAACTTTCATAACTCAAAAGGTTGAACATATGGACAGTTTACGGTGCTGCTTCTTAACCACTATCTGACCCTCTTGCTCCAGCAGCTTCAATGCCATGAACTTCTAAAGTCTCAGTGGAAATGGCGGTCCAGTGGAAATGGCGGTCCAGTGCAAAGACAATACGGCAAAATGACCTCGGTCAGTTGCTCTTGGCCGAAAATCCCGATCATGGGCCGTCACCCACGAAGTCCCAGGATATCTCGTCCCGCAGCTGCGGAAGTCACGTCCTGCTTGTGCTCAAAGATGTCTCATCCTGCCCAGGACATCTCGTCCGGTGCCGAACGCTATGCATTTCCATGATTCGGACATTACGTACTAAAACTGGGACGACGCTTCAAGTGGAATCTTGCAGGCACTCAAGAATACAGAAATCTCGGTGTGGTTTGATGAGTGGGTGATTAAAGGAAAGAGGTACCATATCTGGGGCGTCACCGGGGACGCGAACGTGAGGAACAAGCAGATGGAGAAATCTATAAGCCCCAAACTTTATTCCGCTAAGTCTCCCTACATATTACTAACGACGCATATTATTTAGTCGGAATCGAGTTGGTATCGCCAGTCAACATCGGTTCGGAGTATGGAAAGAAGAGCTGGAAGATATTTTCAAAGTAATCGAAGACATATTTACTCTTTCCACCATCCAAAGCTCGCGGCACGCATGTGTACGTATCAATACTGGAAGAGGAACACTAGACTCTAGAAAAGACATGCTCTGTGACGAAAGCTGCCTCATATTTTGAGCGCAATCTCGATCAGCTCCTCCCTGAGCGTGTTAAAAAATTACCATTGCAGGTCTAACTTGGAGTTCGCTGATGCACGGGCTCGGGCAAATGTATATGAGGCTCGACCAAGTGTAAATCTTTGCGGACCTGTGCATGCTGATTTATAGAGAAGACAGTATCTTGTTGTCGGCCTGGAAGTGGAACTTCACCAGACTAGAGCCAACCAGCCAGCTTCCGGCAACGGCGGAGTTCCGTCTTTCGCTCGGAATTAATACCATAAAGTAGGCTTCCTACTAGGCACAGTTTGCGATAACCTTCGTAGAATCTACCGTACATTTCGCTTCTAGTTTTCGACGAAACAAGCCGATCGATTCTGGAGGACTTCCTGAGACTGTTGAATCCTCACTTTCCCTTAGCCAAAATTAGACTGCTGGAGAGAATGCATTGAATGCTATAGGATTTCGCTTGAACACAGAGTACTTCAGTACAGGATGAATATAAGTGAGTGAGATGATCAGTGATGAACTTGATAGGTTAGGATACTCAATGATTGCTATTTAGCTCCGCACTTCATTGTTTGCAAGTAGATATTATATGTCACGTACGAAAATATTAATAGAGCTACTTACTTAAGTATTCTATTTGTGAAGTTGAAGTTGAAATCGAAGTCGAGATTGAAGTCGAAGTTGAAGTGTATCATTATTTAGAAGCCGAGTGAGAAATTCGGGTTGGAAAGGAGAACAGGAGGTTCGGACCTCACCTCCGATGGCTTGGCGTGAGCTGCGCTAAAACCTGCGCCACGACTCAGTTGACCTGTCTTTTCTTTCCATCCCCCATCCCCATCCCCCATTCATCATCAACAGTCTGCTCCCATTTATCAACATCGCCACTTCGACCAACGAACAACTACTTTAACACAGCCTTTTTTTCCCCCCTGCGTTGACAACTCGGGCCATCATCTACCTTCATTACATCTGCTCCTCATCCTTCTCAGCGATCGCTTAATAGCTGCCGTCGCGTCTTTGTTGCCATTTAACCTCAACAACTACCAACACTTCTCGTTATTTCGCATAACCACCCCCAAATTAATCATGTCTTCCAACCTCGATCATTCTCTTGATGAGATTATTGCTGCCCGTCCTCGCCCTAACCGCCGTGGAGGAAAGGGAGCAGCTCCCGCTGTCTCTGGCGGTATTCGGAAACGATCGCAGAGAGCTGCTGCACAGAAGGCGAATGCCTCTGTCACTCCTAACGCGGTCAAGGCCGCAACCAGGGCTCCTCCGACTGGACCCTCTGGCAAGGCCACCAAGATTATTGTGTCCAACTTGGTATGTTCTCATTGTTTCCACATGCGACATGAGTCTAATAGCTCTTAGCCATTCGATGTGAACGAGCAAATGATCAAGGTACGTCGCTTGCACGACTGGGTCATGCCTGGCATGTCTAGAGGAGGCGAGAACGCGTACATTTGCAGAACGGGAGCGAGCGCACATGCGTTGTATCTATAAAGGCTTTCATAGCCTGCCGCAATCCATGCCAGCGTTCGAGTATTCACGTGTTGCGATTATCAAATATCGCAACATGGCACGGGATCAAAGCGTCTTGGTCTAGTCCATGCCATTTGAGCACGGGTAATGATTATTGCGACCATTATTCTGAGGCATCAACTCCTATGGGTTACCTGGCTTTCGGTTTCACATCACGTTCAAGCTCGTGTTTGATTTTTTGTCGATTCCAGCCTAGTTTTTTTGGTTCATCCCTAAGGATCGAGGTGACGACGATCGAAAGCACCTCTTGCGACTTGTCTTCGATTTGAGCTCACAGCGAGAGAGAGGGCGGATCATTATGGCTGGTGACCTACATGGAGTTGCTCGGCATGGATTCCAGAGTCGACCTCAGATTTTCGTTGTGCATTTACGGCTTGTTATCTGCATAGAGTTACATACTGGGGGCTGCAGGTTACATCTGTTCTACGGGGGGGTCCCTCTGGATTCCAGGCAAGGCTCGCTGACGTATAGATACTCGCTCCCGTTCTCGCTGCAATTTACGTGTTGATTTGGAGTTCTCGTCTCCTCGGTCAACAGTTTCCTATGTCAACAAGAAACTGAAGGCATCGGATCTTTTGGAAACGATTTTCTAACATAGCTTTTTGCTTCTCAAAGGAATACTTTCAGTCTGTTGTTGGTCCGATCCGACGCGCTATTCTCACCTATGGTCCTGATGGTCGATCTCGCGGAGTTGCCACTGTCGAGTTTGCTAAGTCGGAGCATGCGGAAACCGCTGCTCAAAAGTACAACGGTGTTGAAGTTGATAAGAGACCGATGAAGGTTAGTAGTATTTTTGGTATTTCGCCTGATTCATAACTTGACGAAATTTATACAGGTTGAGTTAGTCGTTGATCCTTCTGCTCCCGCCAGCTTTGCCGATCGCGTTGGGTGAGTTTCATGTTCCCCCCTCTCTTAAAGCTCTATACGTTACAAATACTAGAATACTAACATGGTTATTAGCGCGCCTAACAAGATCATTAATAAACAGCCCAAGGGTGATAAGCCCAAGCCTGTAGCTAAGCCCGCTGCGGGCCGTGGTGGTGCACGCGGAGGTGCTCGTGGCAATAAGCGTGGTGCACGTTCAGGTAGCGGTAGCGGTCGTGGCAAGCCCAAGACTGCTGAACAGCTTGATCAAGATATGTCCGACTATTTCGGAGGCGATTCTACTAATGCATCGGGTGCTGGGCCGGCCGCCGCTACCACTGCGGCCACAAATGGTGGTGATGTCGGAATGGACGATACTGTTTTGGTTGGTACACCTTGATTTTAACCCCTTTGATTCGGAGTCAGTTCCTGCAACGGCGCGCGAACCAATTGTTATGCCATTTAATGCAGCTGGTAACGGCGCCTGAATCGGTCATATCGAAAGACTCTTAATACCTCTCCCTCTATGGATCCGTCGTCGTTGGAGATCGTGTCGGGACCGGCCACTTTGTAGGGAATAGTTCGCTGATACAAGGACCTTCTGTGGAACAGTAAATGGAGTCAACTCAATATATGGGTGCGACAAATTTTTCACACATACAACAATATCCGAATTGTATTGACGACGGAGAATGGGGGATGATCACGAAATAGGGAGGTTTGATGAAAATAGGGGCAAGGATCAAGCAGGGGAGGGGGCACTTCCTGTTTAATGGGTTGGAGGATTTTCTTTTTCGAGTACTGGGTAGCTTTCAGGTTCGCTGCTATCATCACTGTTTCGGGTTTGGAATACGGGAATATTATGCGTTGCTTTCCGCTGTACGTTTTTGTTTTGCGCTTTGCATCATGTGGTTCGTTTGAAATGAGAGCGCGGTCGGTTTTTACTACTCGTAGTTGCTTTTTCGTAATGTGATAAAGCATTGTGGAGATGAGTACTCTGCCCTTGAGTTATAAAATGAGTATTAGGGTTGGCGGTTACGATAGCTGGATATTCAATCCTTTTGCTTGCTGCTTGCTATGTTATGACGTTGCATTGAAACTACGATTACCGTCCGGGAACCAAAGATCGATGGTAGATCGATCCGCATCTCATCCACTCTAACCGTCATCCGGCTTCCAGATCGGGGATTTAACAAAATCCATGACGATGCCTCTCAGTTTGCCCCCTGGCTCCATCACCACCACACCAAAACATAGAATCCTGTGTTTTTCTTGGATGAAGTACCAACTCTTTTACGCTCTCCAAGCTGTCAGAAAGCCACCGTCAGTCCTGTTGCAGAATATCAGATATCCCCCACTGAGATCCCACACACAAACATTCCTAGTCGGTATTTTTCTCCCAGCAATTTGGACCCTGTTTAGGGGCTGAAACATCCCTACAGGTCCCATGATGGTCTCGAAACGCAAACGAAGCACTGTTGCCGCCGCCTCCAGTCCCATGGTCGTGGATGGAGAAGATGCTCTCCAGGCATCACCCTCCGACATAACTGAAGAAATTCTCACTCCGGGGTTTGATGCAGAATCCTCTTTTGAATCCTCTGAGGTTGGGTACGTTGAAGAGGGGGGGTTCAAACCAGAGCAGAAGAGGAAAACAAAGGGCAAAGCAAAAGCCAAAACCAAAACCAAAGCCAAAGCCAAAGCAGCTCCTAAGATAAAGAAAGAAAACGAAGATGAAGCACCGAGGTTAAGAGAACCGGCAACAAACAGTGACTACGTTCCTATCCCCTGGAAGGGACGTTTGGGTTATGTATATATACCTTTCCTTCTTCGATATTCTGACCTACTTGACTAATCACTTCTTCATGAAGGCATGTCTTAACACCTACCTCCGTACCAGCTTTCCGTCCATCTTCTGCTCTCGCACCTGCCGCATTGAAACGATACTCAAGCAAGGGAAGTGGGAAACATCGGGACTCTCATATGTGAAATCACTCGGCCTGCAGAACGCGGCGGACCTCGCAAAGCTCATCCGCTGGAACGAGAAATACGGTATCAAGTTTCTGCGGATATCGAGCGAGATGTTTCCATTCGCCTCACACAAAAAGTATGGCTACGACCTCAATTTTGCGAAGGATGTGTTGGCGGAAGCGGGGAAGCTGGCGATGCATTATGGTCACCGGCTCACCACGCACCCGGGTCAGTTTACCCAGTTAGGATCGCCCAGGGGCGAGGTCATCGAAGCAAGTGTGAGGGACTTGGAGTATCATTCTCAGCTGTTAAAAGGTCTGGGGTTGAAAGGGCAGACTGATAGAGATGCGGTTATGATTCTGCATATGGGTGGGATGTTTGGGGATAAGCAGGCTACACTTGACCGCTTTCGCGAGAATTATACGAACCTATTGAGTGAGGACGTCAAAAAACGGCTGGTACTCGAGAATGACGATGTGGTGAGTCTGCCCCCCCTCTCCTGGCTTTTTCTGGATACTAGTTGATATTTGTAAAGATATGGTCCGTCCACGACCTCCTCCCAATTTGTAAAGAATTCAACATCCCTATGGTACTCGACTACCATCATCATAACATCATTCATGACGAATCACTGCGAGAGGGGACCCTCGACGTGATGCAGCTGTTTCCGGAGATAAAAGCGACCTGGACCCGCAAGGGGATCACGCAGAAACAACACTACTCCGAACCATGCCCTGGTGCCTTTACAGGTCGTGAGATGCGGAAACATTCCCCGCGAGTTGCCGTCCTACCGCCGTGCGATGATACCATGGACCTCATGATCGAAGCCAAGGACAAGGAGCAGGCTGTGTTCGAGTTGTATAAGACATATAGTATCGGTGGGGGTGGGTTATTTCGTGAGGTTATCCCTCATCAGAGGAGGGATGATAATAGGCCCCCACCAAAAATTACGAAGGCGCAGTTGAAGAAGATGGAGGAAGAAGGAATTGAGGTTGAGCCGTCGGCGGAAGTACCGGACAATGAGGTTGGAATGGGAGGGTCCGAGAGAAGGGTTTACTGGCCACCAGGAAAGGAGAAGTGGTTGAGTCCGATGAAGAGAGTGGTGAATAGGAAACTAAGAGTGGAGATGGAAGGGGAGAAGGGGGAAGGGCCGGCCAAGAAACCTAGTAAGGAGCAGGTGACAGCAGCACCTAAACCAGCGATGGAGAAGAAGCAGGCCGCCGGCCGCAAAAAGGCTGTAACGGAAAATGAAGTCGAACTACCACTTGCACCGCCGCTAAAAATAAAAGCAACAACTAGGGAAAAGACATCTGCACCATTAACACCTCCATCCGCTTACAAACCATCGAAAGTAGCAGCCCTCTCAGTACCTTCCCTACGTCGAGGTAGATCTGCATCAGCGGCAACAGCAGTAACGACGAAGGAAGTGGTCCCGCCATCACCAGAGTCTTCGGGACTTAGTTCACCTCCCCAATCTGATCAAGAAATGACGGATACCGAAGAGGTGCCTACAGCCACACAAAAGGCGGTGTTTAGAGATACGTGCCAACCAGTTGCGAATGTTGAGAAGAGGCGGAGATTGGTGGTATGAGACTGGCTGAAGTTTTACTACCACATTGTGAAGTAGAGTACAGCGTTATGTTGGCAACCAGCGGGAGCTCTGGCTGCAATTTTAGGGTGTAATTTCTACTCATTATACCAAATGTTGTCCCACCCCCAACAAGTGCCCACCTAGTCTACCAGACAGCTTGGTATGATTTTGGCGATAGCCCGCCAGCTTAGAAAAAGTCATTTGACAGACTAGGGCCCACCCAACTATACCGTAAATATTCGTTTGCATGGTGTTGCGATAGGCGCCTATGATCGATTTGTTGAAACAGAGTCCTCAAAAGAGGCCCTCGGAGGTGGGGATAATCCGCTTATATACACGTATGCTGTTGATCTAGCCCCCTAGCCTATGCAACTATATATATAAACATTTCTTAACTTTGGGAGGCCGCTGTCTGGACTATTTCCAACACGATTCGTTGTGATTGACGCCCGAAGCAAAATACTACACCAATTTACGCTTCCATAATTATCATGGCTTCTAAAAATGCTAGAGTGCGTCTTCGGTATCCCACCACTGATCGAAGCCGCCCCAATGAAAAGATCCTGGTCACAATTTCTCACTCGCAATTAATTCCTCCTTGCTGGCTGAGAGTGGATAAGTCAAACCTGGGGGATACCTCCCCATGATGAACCTCGTAGAGGACTTTGGTTGCCCAGTATTCTGTGGTGCCGGAGTCGCTTGCATGTTAAATGGATCTTGAGCGGAATCCGCATACAGTATCGCGGGCTTTAATATGCCGCATAAAACCGGCAATAAGGGAACGGACGGCGTTGAATTTGAATGGCTGCAGACGTTTAACTTGCACTCCACTTCAAGTCTCTCGGTCTATCTTATCCAGTAGGACACTAACTCCCGAAGGCGGCAACCGTCTTTTTCTTGCCGGTATATGTACGGGATTCTCGCCGGCTCAGTTAGCTCAATTCTTCAGAGTTTTTTGTCACAATAATGTATTTCTTCCGTTCAAAGGTACCTATACTTTACACCTTCAGCAATGGATATGTAGACTGAACCCAAAGGACCACAACTGCATACTGGTAGTAACAGGCCACAACGTAGGTTTAGAAGCAGCTGGGCACGGGTTGAACTAGAGTACAGCTCCAGAACGATCGATCTTCGAATGCCACGTTCTGATAGGGTCTGTAGGGACGTACAGGGACGCAGTTGTCTGCCACCTCATTGAATGAATGAAGGTCTTTAGTCTGGACCACAGCGGAGTGCTCACGAGATCAATTCGACCTCTTGTGGATACCCGACTGCCCTGTGTGCAGTTATCTTCTGTTCACCCTATTTACATACTCGAATTGGATGCGCGATAGCAGACGACTTTCTTCATCCTATGCTGCTGGACTTCCTGGATCTGTCTTTTTTTGGGCTCTAATGGGTTGTTAAATATGGGCTAATCAAGAAGGCTTGCGAGGTTGGTGGTGATATTTTGACGGACAATACGATTGTAAGGCCCGATTCAGGATGGTTGCGGACAAAATGCGACGTCATCAATGCGCCTGCAGCCAATTGCATGGCGCAGAAATGCAGCACGGACCTAGCGCCTTGGGTTCGTGCCTTCTACATTGGTACAAGGGGTGGATGCCGGCGGAGAATCACACATACAAATAATTCCCACCTTTTTTCCCTGTGCTGTTTCGTCATCCTCCGCCGTACGTCACCATCGCCTCAACCTCAAACCTCAAACCTCAAACCCCGATCCTTCGACCGTTCTTCTGTTTCTCTTCCTTCTTGTTCCCAATTTCTGCCTTCCTGCACAGCATAACTACCAGGAATCGCAAAAAAGGCCACTGCGCAGAATCCTAACAAGACTGCGGCTCAATCATCTGTGTGAGGTTACTGTATAGAGTGTGCGGCGTTGTCTTGTCTGGGGTCGCTTAACTGCTTAACTGCCTAACCGCTTAACTGGTCTCTTACCTTCCAAGTGGTGAATTGTTTGTTTTGTTTTGTTCTGTGCCTTCTCTTCTCCCTTTCCATCTGTCGCTTTATCGTCTTATTGCACAGAGCGGTGTGGTGCGTGCTGCGTGGAAAGGAGCGCACGGTACTCGAGGACGGAAGAGAGAACGAAAAGGAGAGGAGGGCGACAAGACAAGACGCCCGTTCATTTCATCACAATCTACTACGTCACCTTCGGCTCCAACGCAATTACTCCCCCCACACCAACATCTCCCACAACACCACACCCACCCCCTCTACAGCAGCGCAGGAGCAGGAGCAGGAGCAGGAGCAGGAGCAGCAGCAAGCAGCGCCACATCAAGGTTCTAGCACTGAGATCTTTAGGAGCTCTCAAGGATCTTGTCGACGTCAATACTGCTTTTCGCGCCTCATATCGACTCAGGAACGTGTTCGCGCGACCGTGAGTGCGCTGCGACCAGAAAAAAAAAGGAAAGCAGAAGAAATTGTGCATTGGTAATCCCCGCCCTTGCGACGCTCTCTCTAAAACGATCGTCAAGTACTCTGTACACACACGCACACTACTTGCCCACTACCCAGCTGCCCACTTCCACTCTCCTTTCCGCCTACCACCACCCCTTCGCCACCGCGTCTCGAGCCTTCCGTGAGCCGCCGCCGGTCATTTGGCACTGGTGATGGTGGTTGGTTGGCTGGGAGAGAAGGTGCTCGATTGCTAACAGTGATCCTACGTTCCGTGTGTGTAGACCCGGATAGCCTCTGTCGAATTGCCCGTTTCCCGCACAAGTCGCCGCTCGCCAGAGTAGTCATCCCCACCTTCCTACACAACTGGCTACCTCGTGTTTTTCTGTTGCAACTGAGTTCCAGCCTCCGTAGTCACCCTTCCTGCGCTACCCAGCTTTCCACTCCAACATCGTCGTCATACCCCGATACATTGCGCCGTCATACCCTCACATCCTAGCTATGTCAGCGGCGGTATCTATCATGCAACAGCAACACCAACCTGGGGGAGGCTCGAATCCAGCTTCGAGGATGGGGACCAATTCGCCTGTAGACAACAAGCGGACCGTCATCAAAAACGAAGGTACGCTGGCTCTCCAACTTGTGTTAGCTGCTATGCCCATGTCCTCTTCGTTGCCTCTATTGTTATACAGCCGACCTCTTCTGTTTTTATTTTTTCACCCGTTATATTCAACTGTGCTACGATATGCGGGTTTGTCCGTGTCGACATGTATTTCATGATATGAGGTTTTGTATCTTTTTGCGTGGTTGATGTTCGAAGAGGGTTGTGGCGTATGGAGAGGCATGCGCGAAACGAAACTTATTTTGACGACTCTCTTTAGATGCACGCTCTTCAATTTCACATGTACCACCACCGTCCCACTCGATACCGGCTCCTCATGTACCTGACGAGCCCACTAAGTCTGAACAAAACAATTCGAACCAGCAAGACTCTCAGCAAAACCAAACTCAATCGCAAAATGATGTTCAGGCTAGCAATACACCTGACTACTTTTCATTACCCCGTCCGAACCGACTTGATCAAGAACCAAATCCTTTCGAACAGTCATTTGCCTCCGGGGGTACATCGACTAATACTGGCGATCCACTGGCTACACCCAAAGCAATTCTACCGCCGGTCACAGCTATGACGTCTCCGGCGCCTTTGCTTGGCGGTTCCGGCAGTTACAACTGGGGCCCCAACTCTCTACGCTCTGGACCTTTATCTCCAGCCATGCTTCAAGGTCCCACAAATACAAACAGCCTCGGCTTTGATACACATCTTCGAACAGGTCTAACGCCGAACGAATCGGGTATTCGAAGTGGACTTACACCTGGGGGATCTGGTTCGATGTTCCCGGCCTCGTCGCCATCGACATCACAACTCTTTTTCGGAGGAGCAACACCAGGTACGATGGAGTTTCAGAAGACGGCATTGTCAGCTGCACGAAAATCTGCGCATCCACAACCTCCCCTGATTCCTCCCCAGAACAGTGAGCTAAAGTCCGAAGATAATGTTTCCCACGTAAACTCGAGTCACGATCAATCGAAGTCACGGCAGCCCTCCGATCCCTTCAATGCAGACCCGGCACACAACGCTGCCAACGGGCTTTACTTGTTAGCACAAATGGGCGGCAGTGGTGCCCCGAACCCTTATCAACAATCTCATATGTCTTCCGGGATCCCGCCGAACGCCACCAATATGGACTCGAGTCCTAATCTCGCAAAACGGGCAGCTATGAACAATGCAACTTCGGCAGCAAGTCGCGCTGTTTCTGGCTCTGTGGTGGCAAATGGCGTGAGAGGGGTAAGTGAGATAAGTAATAACCGGAGCGACTCGAGTGAAGAACCAGAAGGAACATCAGCTCGCAAGGGAAGGAGCACAAGGGGGAAGTCTACAACCACGAATACTGGGAAACGAAAGAACGATGGCGGGTCTGATGGGAAATCGGCTATGAATAAGAAGTCAAAAAATGCCCGATCAGCAATGAGTGGAAGTGATGATGGAGAGCCAGAAGATTACGATGACGATGGGCAAAACGATACACGAAAAGATGGGAAGAAGATGACAGATGAAGAGAAACGAAAGAACTTCCTCGAGAGAAATCGGTATTTCCCTTACATCCCACATCCTCATTCGTACAGGGAAAGATGATGATGACTGATGACGTCATATAGTGTTGCTGCACTCAAGTGCCGCCAGAGAAAGAAGCAATGGCTTGCAAACCTTCAAGCCAAAGTCGAAATGTACGGTACTGAAAATGATGCACTCAACGCCACCGTCCAGTCACTACGAGAAGAAATCGTTTCACTCAAGACACTACTCCTCGCTCACAAAGATTGCCCTGTGGCACGCGCAAATGGAGTGCAACTCGACATTGCATCTCTGGCTGCAGGAACCAACGATTACGGGCACGTTCAAATGATGCAATCATATCCAGGGATGATGATGCATCAGCAACCTCAAGGGGAACGGCGATACTCTTAGTGTGACCATTGTCAAAATGTGATGATTTAACGAACTGATGTTTTTAAAATGGGGACAAACGGTGTTAACTGATTAATCTTTGTTTTTTTCCTCCAGCTTTTTTTTTAGAATTTGTTAGCAAAATTTAGTGAACCCTTTTTTATTTTTCCGTGAGCTGGTAAACTCTTCACTGGGCCTTTCTTTTCCGGGAAGATTTTTCAAGGTTGTCAAGGCCTGTTTGTAAATTTAGCAGACGGGGCTGTCTTTTGTTCAAGGAAAGGGAAGGGAGGCTTTGTGTATATGGTTGGTTTCGGGAGGTGGGAGGTAGGGGGGAGTGAAGGGGGGTATCACTGAACGAAGGGGAATGTATGGTGGTATCGATACCGATGGGAGAAGGCAGAGGAGTGCAGGTGGCTTATTGCTTTGTATTTTGTTTGGCGCAATGGGGTATATACGCCACTTCAAGCCTGGGTGTTTTGTTATATTGTTTTGTTTTACCATCCATCCATCCATCCATCTAGTTCCAATAGGGGTTTTGCTGCTGCTGGTTCCCAGGTAAACTACCATTGTTTCCCTCCCCCATCTGCTACAAATTTGTGTGTCTAAGAGGGAAAGTGTCCTAGAAAGGTCTTTGAGCCTTGCCTGGCTGTCGGGCATGTACGTTGGGATTTTTCTTTTCTGTTCCGTTTCTTTTCTTTTTCTTTGTGGATTCATCATGTTTGATTTGCACGCATTACTGCTACTGCTTTATCATTGCCTTTTTCCATTGGGTTTACTTGCTCCCTGTGTACTGTGGTTTCAATAAATCCACCGAGAGCTCTAGTGTTCTTCCTTTTGTTTTTCTTTTACATCCAGAAGAGTGATAGTGGTGGATTATAGACGGTGCGCATGCTCCCTTCCCCGGCTGGCCATTGTTCATAACCCCCCCTTTCTTCCCTTTCTTCTTCTTGTGCTGGTCAAAATACTCCTATTGTTCGTTTTTCTTCGGGTGGTGGAAGAGTCACGGTACATATTGGTGGACAAGGCTGTATTTAGTTGGGGGCATGTAGGAATATCTGGTCTTTCGAACAGAAGAAAATCTGAGAGAAATATCACATTTGATATGGATGGGTAATAATAATGGCCCCAAAACCTGCCGTTTTAAATCGTACTAACAGAAAACGTGTCATAGATATCAAACCGAACACATCTACCTCTTCCTCCTCTTCCTCTCCCCACCTCCTCCGGCGCCACCCTCGCCAAAATCAAAAACATACCCGCCAGCCTCATTCCCCCTCTTCATCTCGATCGTCGCCGTAGTAGTAGTAGTTTCAGGGCCGCCAGGGAAATTCCTAATCTCTGGAAAAGTCTGGATCATCTCGGGTCTGCAGGCGGCGGGGGCCTCTCTGGTGAAGTAATTATGCCTCAAGGCCCTAGACGCGGTGGGTCTCATGTCGGGATTGTATGTCAACAACTCGTTGACGAGGTTGATGCACTCTCTCTTCTGACCCGCGAGCTTGCGTTCGAGTAAGTTGACGTTAGGGTTCGTCGAGCGAGGGACTGGAGGGGGGCGAGGACGCCCGTTTTCATCTGGTAGACCGGGGAGAGACCGCATTCGCGGCCAGATGCGCTCGGTGGGAACACCAAGAAGCGCTGAGATGAGAGCCCATTGCTGCAGCTCTGTCTCGCCCGGGAGAAGCGGCGTGCAGGTTAGGAGCTCGCCCATGATGCAACCGGCTGCCCAGAGATCTACGCTGCTGGTGTAGCGCGTGGCTGAGAGGAGGAGCTCTGGGGAACGATACCATACCGTTACAACGCCTGGGGTAAGCGGGCGCGGTGACCATTCACGGGCGAGGCCGAAGTCGGCTGTGTAATGATTAGATGGTACAAGCGGGAGCGTATGTTGGGGGGGTACCGAGTTTGAGGATGCCAGCACGGGTGAGAAGGATGTTGGACATTTTGATGTCACTGGCTGGGTGTTAGCGGAAGGAACGGGGGAGACTGAGGTAAGGTGACCGGTGGATTATGTCGTGACGGTGGAGATACTCCAATCCCTCGAGGAGCTGTTTCATAAGACATTTCACTTCCTCCTCATCAGCATCATACGTGGAAGAGCGAAGAAAGAAACATACCTTCGCTTTCTGAAAACCTAACTTTGGCATGGTCAAGTAGATTTGCCAGATCCTTTTCGTTCGAAAAAACGGAGGGCAACAGCTACATTTTTTTCCCCCAAAAGCATGGAGGAAAAAAAAAGCCATAAGCCAGCGACGGTGCGCCCAAGTTCCCCTTTCCAAACCCAACTTCGTCCCACTCGCTTCTGCTTTTCGGGGACTAGAGAGCACCAACCTGCTCCGCATATTCTGTGACCATGTAGATCGAGTCGAAGTCGTCGGATCCCACCGCGACATCGAGAACACTGAGGACGTTGATGTGACGCAACGACTTCAGGATTGAGATCTCACGTAGGGCAGTGATGGGGATACCGTTGCCCCGGTCGTTCTCGAAGACACGCACTTGCTTGAGCGCTACGATGTTGTTGTTCTTGCGGTCGAGAGAGCGGTGGACTACACCGTATGCTTTTTTTCTTAATTTTAGCAGGGTGGGAGCGCTAAAGAAGGGGGTAGAGAAAACAAGGACGTACTGCCTTCACCGAGACGGTTGAGTTTATCAAAGCCATTGATATCGCGACATTTGCCTAGAGCACATCAGATATATGATACAATACACCAAAACACGGTAAAATATACCCAGGACTGTTTGAGCAGTTTGTAGAGCTGGCAGGGGTGTTCCAGAAACGGAAAGCCAGCGTGGAACTGGACGTTGGGGGGTTTTGTCGGACATTGTCGATTTTTTGTTGTTGTGGATCGTGTTCAGCTTCGAGATGCGTTGGTATAGGGATGTGATAGAACTCAAGTCGCCAAGGCGGCAGAGCAACAAGCCACAGCGTGCAAAACTCTGCACTCCGCGTGGCTGCTGCACCGATTCGGCTGTTTGGGATGGCAACTCGACTTCCTTTTCCCAGCCGCAGATACTACAATTCAACCTCCCAAGCTAATGCAATTTACATCATAGACATAGGTAGTCACTCGAAGGGAGCACCACGGTCATCCAATTGAGCGATTATCGAATCTCTTACTGGGGCTGTCCTTGCCATATACTACCTCGTATCTGAAGATCCTGAACCTAGCCATTCGGTCTCCAGTTTCCGCGCGCCTTAGCAAACCCCCGGTTGATCGGCCGAGTCTTGCGGCTCAAAGAGTTAGTCTATATTATCCAAACGTTTTTTCCTGCAACAAAACAAAAAATTCCCAAGCATCTGTTGTGACATCCGTCGTCTGTCATGTCGCCACTCGTTGATAAGACTACCACTACCGCCGCAGTAGTCAATGGAACAGCCCATATACCCGCTTGGAAACGAATTGGCCTCAAGTTGAAATATGCTGCCGACACTCCTGCGCCCATTCCTATACCTGCCGCTCATGTACCGAGCAAGAAGCGAAAACACTACGACAGCAGTGATAGCGACGATGAGGCGGAAACAAGAAAGGTGACGAAGAAGAAGGCAAAGAAGCAGAAGGTCTTGGAGGAGGACGAAGGGAAAAAGACATCTAAAAAGGAGCGACGACAGCAGCAGCAGCAACAGCAAGACCAAACCTTTGAATCCACCCAAGAATCAACCCCCCCACCACCACCAACACCATCCCGCCTCTCCGTCTCCCCCACAAAGTCGCTCCTCAAAAAGACCAAAGACACTGGATACAGCTCTTCGCGCCGCAAATCCGTCACCTTCGCCTCCGACGTCAAAGCCACGGACGGGGATTCAATAAAGCAGCTCTATCTCGCGCTCGACCCATTCGGCAAGAACCGTACGCGGGGCGGCATGACGCCCGCTGTCAACACATCAACACACACATCCGCACCATCAAAAACCCTAGAAGAGAAAATCAACACGACCTCGCTGCCCAAAAAGGCTGCAGCCGTAAAACAGAAGCACCGCGGCGGCTCCAACAACAACGGCAGCTCAAAACCATACCTTGACTACCTCTCCAACTTCCACCTCCACCGTACCTTCTGGAAATTCGAGAAAGTAAAGCAGAATTGGGTTCTTAAGAATGCATTGGACCCTGGGCTTATCGCTGAGTCGCATGAGAAAGCATTGGCCGTTTATGTCGCTGGATTACAAGGTGCTGGCGCGAGGGATAGACTTTTGGAGGAGGCTAAGAAGGTGCTGAAAGATCAGAACGAGCCGAGGCTGGCGCGGGCAAAGCTGATAGCTAAGGCATTGGGAAGGAAGGGTTTGACGGGGGATGAAAGTGATAGCAGCAGCAGCAGCAGCAGTGAGAGCAGTGAGAGTGAGAGTGACAGTGGCAGCGACAGCGACGATGATGGTAGTGACAGCAGTGACAGCAGTGATGATGCTAAGACTGCTGCAAAGCCCAAGGCTACCGCCGAGAAGTCTGATTCTGACAGTTCTGACAGCGATAGTAGCAGTTCCTCTGAGAGCGAAGACAGTAGTGATGATAGTGATTGAAGGTGAAGGAAAAGAAGGAAGGTGGGAGGAGAGATCAGCGCTGTTCATTCTGTATTCTGTGTTTACTCCGTATGTCACTAGGTACCCGGCTCAAGCTGGCGAGCCGACGTGTGTGGGACGTTTAATCAAATGGGATTATCAGTCTCAATTCACGAAAACTCCCGGCTTGAATTACCGTTGCATAGTAAAACCACTGGAATCGGAACACGATATTGAAAAATGGCGTCATTGTCTATGTTGGATGCCCTTCCGACCAAACGGCATTGAATTCTGCTTCACGAGATGTTCACTCCGAGTGATCATTGATGAATTGGAAATAAGTATGTCGACAGCTGCAGAATCCCACCTCAATCCAGAGAGCGGACGGAGCACACATCTTTCCCATAAGTATCTGTCCCGGGACAAGTATAATGATATGGAACACATAAAGCGCATTTGAACAGGGAAAGAACAGGCCTAGAAAACATACACATCAAAGAGACACAAGAGATCGCAAACCATTCGATAAACACCAACCACCGAAATATGTCATTTTTGCAACAAAGGAAATCATTCCGACCATCCAACATTACATCATCATATCGATCGTTATATTCCAGCCCCACCACAACAAACGGATTTCCTACCTGAGAAGCTTGTAGCCGCCCTCCGGAGGCAACAGCACCGCACTTAGACTAAGCAGCGCCGCCAGAAGGACCGTGACGCTCCACGAAATGGTGGTAAAGATCCAGCTGATATCCAGCTTCCATCCCACAAAGAATCGGTCGTCCCAATCATAGAGATACGCGACCAGAGCCATAGCTGCACACTGCACCATCGCTGTATCCATCCCGCGTTACTATTATCCCCCAGCATCTCACCAGAAGGGGGGGGGTTTACTCACCCACAAGCATCAAGAAGAAAGTCATGATCTTCCAGCCACCCTCCCGCTTCACCCGCCCGCCAACAAGGATCGTCGAGAACGCGATTATTATCACGGCTTCCAATACCACCGCAAACGACATCAGGAACCCGACGGACCGCCACATCGAGCAGAAGTAGCGGTCGGTCCCGTGGCAGTCCGTGTATGTCGGGAAATGCGTGCATGCTCCTCCCTTTATCGAGGAGCAGCGTTGGTGTAGGCCATAGGTATAGGTAATGGGGTCTCCACCAATCTGTTGTTGGGTGATGGGTTAGTATGAGGCATTGGAACGAGTAATATGAAGTTTTGTGGTGGGATGGAGTTATGGAAGAGGCTCTCGTACCGCCGTGTCATGGTAGGAAATCCACCGTGGAGTTACGATGGCGACTACCGTTAGGACCGAGGCTGCACAAAACACCATTAGCTCATGATCCCTAATTTTGAGGCTACGAAGTTTTGTCGGCGGCCGTCGGCGGGAGGTTGAGCTACGACGTATATACATACCCACAACAAACGTGGCCAGGATCGCGGAGTAAACCAGTACTCGAGTCATTTTTTCCCCTCTTCAGCAAAACCAGCGAAGCAGAAGAGAGCTTGAGAGACGGTTTCAGAAGGAATTGATTCAGAGAAAGGCAGAACGTAGATCGGCGGGGCTGGGGGGGGGAGAGGGGTAGGCAGAAAGGGATAAAGAAGTTGATGGACGTTTCGGTGGGTCAAGACTTTAGATATCAGCTTAAGTTGCTTTCCTCTCTCTCTCTCCAGTTGTAGTACAGAAACCCGTTTGTCTGATATGTCCTCCAATGTAACGCGGTCACTTTTACCCCAGACTGTGCGGTGTGGGTCCCAATAAGCTGTTTCGTGCCGAACGGGGCCTACCCCTCGTGGGGCATGGGGTGTTCAGGATCGCTATCAGAATGTGAAATCGTTACCTCTATCAATCATGCAGGCGAGTCATATCTATTCACCTTCCTCACTCCCAGAGGGAGATCGTCTGCTCATGCTTGCTTTTTGCAGTTAGCTGCCAGCCTTAAAAAAGAGACAGCATGCGGTGAGGTAGGTAGATAACGCGAGGTATATGTGTCGTGGTAATTAAGTGATAGGTAGAGCAGCATCTGCATGCATACCCGAATGCTGCGGTGGGTACAATGGCCGAAGCTTTTGAAGTAGACATTTGTACCTTATATATTCCAAATTACCAGCCTACAGCACATTCATCAAAGAAAGAGCTGTCTCGTGCCAATGAAGTACAATATACAACCGCACTTGCCGCTCTAACCCTAACCCAGCGCCAAGACCCCAAGTTCAATTTCTTCTGTTCAACCTGTAAATCACATCCCGAAATCAGCTCCTCCACTGCAGAGAGCTCAATCAATCGATCATGAACTCGTTCACCCACACCTTGCGGCAGTCTCTTCCACTTGCCCCCGCTCAGAGGAGCTTCGTCCGCCATGAATCCTCTGCACGCCGCCACACAAAAATGTTGCGACTCCACCCGCACCCGTCGATGATCCTCAACGCCAACTCCCCGCGAGCAGATCATATCGTTTACAACCCTCCTTCGTCCGCACCTACACCGTTAATCACCCCGACACTCTTCCTGCCGAAAGATGATCCTCGAAGACGACTATTTGCGAAAGCTACCCCCGCCGCCGCAGAGCAGGTAAAACCGCTCCCCCCACCGCTGAGAGAACCGTATGAGAAGTCGTACCATCTCACGCTCGCCGATTGCAAGAACATCAGGAGCTTGAGGAATACCGATCCGGCACGGTGGCATAGGACTGCGCTGGCGAAGGAGTTTAATTGCAGCTCGCTGTTTGTTGGTATGGTTTGCCAGGCGTCGGAGGAGAGGTTGGCGCAGATGGCACTCAAGGCGGGGAAGGTTAAGAGTAGGTGGGGACCTAAGAGGACTGTTGCGAGAGAGGAGAGGCAGAAGCGGCGGGCTGGGTGGGGTGGGGCGGATGGGTTATGAATTGTCGGAGAGAACCAACCCTGGAGCACGGTCTGGGAGAATGGATTGTCGTCCGGGCTCCGTGCGAGAGTTCCTTGTAGATATATACACTGTGTACAACACGTAGACTCGAGCACAACGGAGAAGCATCTGGGCAGTTAGATGGGATTGTAGGGTATCTGCGCTCTTCAAAGTGACGTTCTCCTAACAATTGGGATGGGCGGTTATTTTATTTGGCCAGACCTTGCCAGTTTTTTATTTCGTGCAAGCATGGTCTCGCCAAACGAGCTTGCGAACGAGGCGAACTTTTGAGAAAGAGCGAGACGGCGGTGGTATATGCTTTATACGTGTAGTGAATGAATGGTGTTGATGCAGCGCTTGGCAGCCTTGTAGAGTAAATCGACTTGTGCTAGCGAGTAAACCTCACTCCGCCTTCTACAAACGCTCTTCCACGCGAACCCCTTCAACTTTAAGATGGACCCCTCTAGTTTAGGTCTCGGCAATTTCAACGAAAAGGACAGGAGAGAAATACAGCAATTCATCCAGAATGAACAACAGAAGGCCAAATTCCAAGAGAGTCCGCGTTCCTCTTTCCTCGGCCTTCTCTTCGACTCCACTAACAATTGGGAAATAGACGTGCACTCTCTAACGGGCATGTGTTGGACGAAATGTATCGCTAGCAACAAGCTCACGAGTCCGGAAATCAGCAAGACGGAGGCAGCGTGTCTCGATAACTGTGTCAACCGCTTCATCGATACTCAAAAGGCGGTCATTTCGCAGGTAGAAAAGATGGGAGGCCACTAAGATGAAGGAGTAGTAGTAGTAGTAATAGCTAGGGATGCTGCCTTGTACTTGTACTGTACTTTCTACTAGAATTTGGAAGGAAGAAAAAGCAGTTCTGGATTCATATAGCTCCACCATACCGCACATTGCTCGAGTTCGAACTAGTTTGCAGCACGTGATGATGTGAGATGTCGGCCCGTGAGTAACCCCTCACTCTCCTCCCCACGCTCCGCCTTGTATCTATGCGCCCTTTCCCCACTCCAAATCATCTTACGAAAGCCTTTTTTACGAGAACATCCTTCCTCTATCCGTCTTGTCAAGTTCGAACATTAGCCACTCACCCATTTCTATCCTCATCCATCAAGAAGTCCTTCCGACGAAGCTTCAATCCTTCATCCCGCAATTCTACAACCCTTCCTAATCAATTCAGGAACCATCCAATAAACCCGCGCACCCAAACCAGACACTACATAGTCACCAATCAGTCATCAGAAATGGCTCCCCAACTCGATGGGTATTTTAAGCAGTATGTACTCGCCGTCCCCATACAATAGAGCTCTCACTCATAGCTACATAGCTCATGAATATGTGGCTAATGTAAGTTGAACAGGGTAGACGAGATGGCAAACTCATTCATCAAGCGTAGGCGCCTCATGTAATCCACGTCTTCTAGACAGCTGGTGCGTATACTTTGCTAGGTTTATACTGACGTAACCTCTCAGGACTCGCTGCCGCCGTCGCAATTCCATCTGTCTCGGCCGATCCTGAACTCCGTCCGCAAGTAGTGGCTATGGGCAAATTTTTGGCAAAGGAGCTCACCGCACTGGGTGCTACAGTCGAACTTCGGGAACTCGGAAAGCAGCCTGATAAGCCAGGCCTTGACCTTCCCCCCGTCCTTCTCGGGCGCTACGGCAACGATCCCAAGAAGCGAACTATCCTTGTGTATGGCCATTATGACGTGCAGCCTGCATTGAAGGAGGATGGTTGGAATACTGAACCTTTTGAGCTGTCAGTGGATGAGAAGACTGGGCGTATGTTTGGACGGGGAAGTACAGACGACAAGGGTCCTGTGTGAGTATGGAGTTTTCGGGGTTGTGTCTCGGGCGAAGACTGATGAGTGCAGATTGGGCTGGGTCAATGCCATCGAGGCACACCAGAAGTGAGTTGTCATCGGTAAAGCGTGACCAGGAATTATGGTAACGTTTGATAGGGCTGGGATCGAGTTTCCAGTGAATCTTCTGATGTGCTTCGAAGGAATGGAGGAGTATGGTTCTGAGGGACTCGACGACCTGATCAGGGCCGAGGCAGATAATTATTTCAAAGATGCTGAAGCTGTATGCATTTCAGACAACTAGTAAGTCTCCCGAGAATGTATTCCACGGGGCGGTGAATAATGATTGCATAGTTGGCTGGGAACCGAGAAGCCTTGTCTCACTTACGGACTTCGTGGCTGCTCCTACTATTCCGTCAAAGTTTTTGGTCCAGCTGCTGATCTTCATTCCGGAGTCTTCGGAGGAACTGTCACGGAACCCATGACGGACCTCGTCAGCTTGCTGGGAACTCTTGTTGATAATAAGGGCAAGATTAAGATTGACGGAATTGACGCTCTTGTTGCACCAGTTACGGAAGAAGAGAAGGCGTTGTTTCCGGGCATCGCATTCACTATGGGTGATATTTATGAATCCATTGGCGCCAAGTCTACTATCTACGATAACTCGGAGCAGATCTTGATGGCCAGGTACGCCGCATACTTCTTATATTGGGCCTCTGTGAAGAACTAACATTTTTCGAAAGATGGCGTTTCCCTTCACTTTCTATCCACGGAATCGAGGGTGCGTTCTCTGCCGGTGGAGCCAAAACCGTCATCCCTTCGTCCGTGATTGGGAAATTCTCCATCCGGACAGTACCAAACATGGAGCTTGAAGATGTCGACAAGCTTGTCTTCGCGCATATTGACAGAGAGTGGAAGAAACTGGGCTCTAACAACACTATGTCCTGCGAGTTGATGCATGCTGGTAAATGGTGGGTTTCTTCACCCAAGCACTGGAACTTTGTCGCGGCAAGCAAGGCCGTTCAGCAAGTTTTTGGCACCGAACCAGACTTCACCAGAGAAGGCGGCAGTATACCAGTTACTTTGACGTTCGAGCAGGCTACCAAGAAGAATGTGTTGCTACTTCCCATGGGAAGTTCGACGGACGGTGCTCACAGCATTAATGAGAAATTGGATAAGAGGAATTATATCGAGGGTACTAAGCTCTTGGGTGCTTATTTGCATTATGTTGCGGTGGAACCTCAAGTTTAGAAGAAACCTAATAAGTAGTTGGTGCGCTATATATGTCGTACGGTTTAACTAAATAAATTGTCAAGGTTTGCAAGAGGCTGATCACCATACTTTGGATCTGAGTTTTGTAGGGACCTTCACACGATAGAGGCGCCGGATGATGGACCACTGCTCTGGGTATATTCTACTATCTAAGGAGAAGCTCTGTCCCTATATACATGAGATCCTGGAACACCATGGAAGTTCGTGGAAGCTCACGATTGCAAATACCAGTGGTGGTGGCGAATGAAAACTCGTGGATGAGTCTACGACTGTGAGTCCGTAGCCTGTGAGTCAATTCGGCGATCTCAGTATCGGCGACTTCCCTTCAGATCATATAGTAACAGGTAGCAATACCCGGTTGCGAGTGATATATGTGATCCTCGGCCACATGCGGCCTGATTGCCATCCATGGTGCACATTACTTGTTTATGCCTGCTGTCGTTGTTTCGTTATTCGCAAACTCGCCCAACAAGGTTTGGTTTACGAGAGCAGGTATTACCGTGTACCTGGGAGTACGTTAGTCGTCGATTGTCGTCAGTTGCTCTCGACCGCCACGAATGATATGATCTCACCCCGGATGGAAGCAAAAGCCCGCTATATATAGGTTCCTCTGACTGACTAACACTAAAAGAATTGATCGTAAGTAGGAACTGATTTTCGTCCTGCAGCAAATGAACTGTTACTAGTAATGTCTCTGAACTGTCTGAAGATGCATCTCTGCTGCGGGCGGATGCAGGTACAAAAGAATACATACCACAATTGTATGATGCCCGCAGGAACAGGAACAAAGCTTCGGAACAGAAAAACTGAGCAGTTCCTATAAGTGTTCATGCACTCAATCAGCCTTAGAGACCGGTGCCGTGGACTGTCCCTGCGCGTGTGTACGCGATAGTTATTATAGGAGTGCATGACATCTACGGACGCTTATAGGCAACGCTTAGTGCAACCCCCTTGATCGATCGCTTGTTTCTCCTCCTCAACTCAACTGAAAGGCACAGGCCTTCGTGATATCGCCATCAACTATCAGCAGCTGAACTCAGGCCTTCATTTCGTTTCATTCTTTCATTCCCTTGCACTATCGCGACTTGTTATTCTCATCACTCGTTCACAGCTTCACTGTTTTTATTCACCCACTATGAGAGTACAACAGCTCCTCCTATTTTCGCTGCTGCTGTTTGCTGCATGCATTCTCGCGCAAGATACTAACGGCGGTGGAGTCAACACACGGCCTGCCACCTCTGACGATAATAAAGCCGCTACTATATCCCAAAAAGTCTCCTCCAACAACCTCCCCAAGGCTATCACAGCAACGAAAACCACTTCAACACCTGAAGTCGTTGCAATAACTCCCACCAGCAGCAGCCCCAGCGAGAACACCGACCTCCCCGTTTCCGATGTCCCGCTCCCCAAGGCCTCGGATGATAGAGGGTACACGATCCCAGTCATCACCCCGCCTCCCACAAAGGGCGCACCGTTCATGCAACCGTCGAATCTTCCGGAAGGAACCGTTTTTATCGCCGTCGGTGCAGCACTCGCACTGTGCGCTCTGGTCCTCTTGGCCTGGCGAGGCCTCGTCGCCTGGTCGCTACACCGCTCCGTGAAACGTGCCACAACGGCCCCAGGCGTAATCGACTCAAAGTCCATGTTACGACCGCATAAGGGTGGGCAAGGCGGGGGATTCTATGCTGCTGGCGCGGGATCCATGCACTCCCTCGACCACCTTGCAAGCTCTAACAACCGCACCCCCGCCACCGCCGCCGCCACCCTGCCAGGCAGCGGCCTCTTCTTCTCTCCCACGTCTAACACCAATAACCCCCCACTCTCGGCCGGCACCGGTGGCGGCGACAGACGCTCCATGTATCTTCCTCCTGGCTTCTACTCCGCGGGAAATAGGAAATCTGCAGTGCCGAGTATTAGCAGTCAAACGCCTTTCACGCGGCCGGTGAGGGGGTCTGGAGTTAGCCCGCCGGGTACGCCCTTGATGGCGCCTATGAGCCGACACGCAAGCTCTTCGGGGACTGAGAGGATCATTGGGGTGCGAGTTAATGACTCGCAAACGAGCCTGAATGCGCCACCGACGACGGGGAGAGCGCCCAGCGCCTATCTGGAGGATCTATTCGAGAGCCACCCGATTCCGGAACAGCAACATCCGTTGCAGAGGGGAGGGAGGTTTTGAGTGTTGTGTTGGGTTATGTTGTGTTGGAGCGGTGTGGGTTCGTTGTCCCCGGCTGAGATGCCGCTTCGCTACAGCCACGGTGATAGGATGGGATTTGTGGATGCGACGTCGATCAAGTAGAGAAGTTCCTGCATATCCTTTTTCTTTTCTTCAGCTATCCCCACTGTTGGTTCCCCCCCTTTATTATCTCTGTTTCTGTTGGGTTGGGTTTTTGTATTCCGGCGCCTGTTGTGATTCTTTTTTATTTTCTTCTATTCCTTTCGCAGGTTGCGTTTGGATTATTAGTCGTCATTAGTTGGGACGAGTGGATTGGATGGATTGGATGGTGGGGGTTCATGCTTTTGGTTTTCGTACTTTTTTCTATTCGTTATTGACATGGAGATACCCCTTTGGTCAGTTAGTGATAAGTAGTAGTGGTAGTGGGTGTATGTATGTATTGTAGATGTAGCTGTAGTCTTGTGAGGGAGATATACGTGTATAAAAGTTAGAAGAGACTTTGACAGCTTAATCGTAATCGACTGGTACTGCGTGAGGACAGGTGGGTGGAAGGAGAGTGGTATTCTTGGATTGCTACTGGCGTGAAGAGCGGAGATGAAAGTCATGACATTTCCGGTCTTATAGCTGGAATGATATTAGAAGTCATTCCTTGCTTAGAGCGTTTCACTGTATAGCACTCGTCTTGTTGGATTGGCAAACTGCGCTCGAAAAGTCATATGGCAGAAGAGATGCTGTTTGTGATACCCGGCACGGATGACAGCTACTCCTCAGGACTCCAACGTCCAGCTCTCAAGCTTGATCATGATACTTACCATGCACGACGGTGGGAAGAGAATGGCGTTAGATGGTGACTCTGTGAAAGTGGAGAACAGTCAGTACCAAGGCGGGCAGCGCCTAGAGGTACGAAGATAGGTATGGCTGTTATTTCTATTGCTAATCACCGCTATATCACTTATGACTTTCAAAACTAGGCTTTTTTGTGGTGGGGTTGGACACCGTTGCGACTCCAGTCAATCGAGTGACTTTAAGTGTACATTATTTCATTATAAGCAACAATCGGCCCACGGGGCCGTTTCTAAGCCCGCACCATCATCCAAATAACCAATTTACATCAACCTCACACCAGCCTGTTTACTCTTCCTGGCCGCCGCAGACACTGCATTATCTGCCGCCGAACCCAGACCACTCGCCGCTTCCCGCTTCTTCTCGTCCTCAATCTTCTTAAGTCGCTTCTCCGTCTTCGCCTTTCCGGATCCTTTTCCGTGAAACTGGTGTGACAAGTACTTGAAAGCCTGTTCGTTTCACGAATTAGCGCCCACCCGCGGAAAGTAAATGGGGACATGGGAATAGACATACCTCTTTCTGACTCATCTCCCTTCCAAACTCATCTTTATAACTCAAATTGACATCGGGTTTATAGTCCTTAAACCTCTGCGCCATTTCCCTCGCCTCCTGCTGGTCTCGCTGCTTATTCTCCCACCGTGCGTGTTCTTCACGTTCCCGTGCACTCATGCGCTCAAACTTCCCGCTCTGTCGGTCCTTGAGACGTGCTGCCTTGGCTTTTTCTTCGGCTTCGATCTCGTGGATTCGTTTTTGCGCGCGGAATTTATCACGTTGGCGGACGAGCTGGGCTTTACCTTCTGCCTCTGGGTCGCGTTTAAGGAGGCCGCGTTGGTTTAGCATGGCAAGGGTCGCGCCGATGCCGCGGCTAATGGTGGTTTCTTCTTCGAGGCCGGTGGATGTGAACGCAGGGACTGTCGGGGTGGTTTCGGGTTTGGCGGATGGAGAGCGCTCGTTACGGACCATGTCGATGTCGCCGTCTTCCTCGTTTATTTCCGGGGAGCCCTCGTCCTCTTTTGTGACTGAAGGAGCGGACACAGACACAGAACGGGCGGCTTTGCGTTCTGACGCGGTTGGGGCACGGAGAGTTGCTACGAATTCGGAGGTTTCGTCGATTACAAGACCTGGGTTCTCGTCTTCTGCATCTTTGTCCATGGCGCCTGGTGTGGCGGTGCCGTTTTCTGCGGTGAGAGACTCTTCGCGTAGTTGACGGGCCATGTCGCTGGGTTTCATGATCTTTCGCTTTTTGAGGGCAGCGCGCCGCTTTAGTGCTAATGATGCCTGGAGGTCTTCGTCATCAATGAAGGAGACGTCTTCAGCAATTCTGCGTTTGGGGATTATCGGAGTAGCTGAGTCTTCTTCGATTTCCATGGCATTATCGTCTGCCGGAGGACTTGGCTTGACTGATACTTCAAGGTTGAGGGCATCGTCATCGTCAGCGGGCCGCTTGCGAGTAGACTTCGTCTTCTTCTTTTTCGGTTTCTTGACTTTGATCGTAGCCGGATCGACGTAATCAGAGGCGACTTCGGGTTCTGTAATGGTAAAAGAATGTTAGCAGCTAAACTGTGTGTAACAAATCTGTGGGGACAAAGGGAAGGCTTACGTGGTAAATCCAAGCTTATAGCTTTCTGTTTGAGCTTTTCCGCCACTTCTTGACGATAAGTCTCGTTGCCCGCCAAGCTGCCAGTACCGTCAAGGACAAACCTCTTCTTTTGCCGCGCCTTTTCCTCCTCGTCATCGTATTGTGCCAATACACGCCTTTCTCCATTCTCATCTTCGTCTTCGTAGACATTGTAAGCTGGCTTCTTCTTCTTGAGTTCAAGCTGCTCCCGTAACCGTTCTCGCTCAACAAGGTCGGTCGAGATGAGTTCGTCGCCCTCATCTACCACATTGTCAGTAAACCCCCCCAATCCCTAAAGCGCGCTGCAGTGGTTACATACCCTCATTCTCATCAATAGTACTATCCTTCAACGTCAAAATCGTCTCCCCTTCAACCTCCCCCAGCTGCGAAAGATCATGCGAAACTTTCAACCCCTTCAACTCGGCAGCGGTATACTCCTTCCTCTCCTTCGCAGCCCGTTCCAGCTCCTCCTCCATCTCTCGCGCAATCTCATCCGCCTTCTTCTTCTGCCGTTTCTTCATCTTCCGGACCCAATTCGTTGTGTCTTCCACTGCATCATCTTCATCCGCTAAGCCTACTCCCTCAAGTTTTCGGAACCGCTGTGCTGCTTCGCGCGCCTTCTTGATCTCATCTTGTCGGCGTTTACGCGCCGCTTCTTTCTCGACTTCGGCAGTGTGCGCTTTCCAGTTGTCGACGGCTCGGCGCTCGCGGCCTTCAGTTGTGTCTTCGTATACAGGCTCGCTGCCAGGTTGGGTGGTTGCTGGGGTGGTGTCGACCTTTAAAGGCTTGAGACCAAGGGAGAGACGGATCTTGTTGGTTTCTTCGATTGAGAGCTCGCTGTCGTTTGCCATGGTGGTGGTGATGGGCGGTGGTGGTCGTGGTTGTGGTGACGGGATGGCTGGAAGTGGAAGCTTGGATAGTTGATGCCGGGTAATTTGGATCAATAGGTTATCACTCGACTGCCTGTTTTGAATTTTGCAATTCTAGAGATTGTAGACGAAGAGGGATATAGGACCTATAAAGATCATATCACACCTTACGTCGAATCACAGCTTCTATAGCATACATAAAGTCAGCCCTTCACGATTGATCACTCCACAGTTCGAAGTAACATCAGATATTGCACTAGCCATTCTCCGCCCTTCAAACCCTCTTCCAAAACCATGCCCGTTGTAGTATATCCAAGGGAGGATACGGAGAAAAAACAAGCAACTAAGATACAGGTAATGTTGATTAGTAGCGAGTAATGGATCGGCGGGTTCTCTCGCTGCTTATGGTATCCTAAGTCCTACCTAAGTTTCTGTTTGGGGATCTAGGTACGATCAACCTACCACACGCCAACCTCTTCATCGTACCGCGGTAGAGCGGATGCCCAGGATGTTGTAGAATAGGAGGAAGTTGAAGTAGAGTTTCCACTGAGGGCTATGACTTGCAAACACTAGTGGTTCGAAACTATCTGCCGTTACAGAAATACAGAAATCCCAGCCGCGGGAGTTTTCCGCGGAATCTCCGGAAGTGATACCAGAACATACAAATACAACGCTCCCTTCAGCTACGCAAGAAACGCAATAACCCCCCTCAGAGAATTGAAATGATGATACAAAGCCTCAACCAAAATAAACCCAAAGCGCAAGCGCTGAAACCCCTCCTTCCCAAAGAAAACGCCGCTGTCACCTCCCGCGGTATACTATTATTCACGAATTGTATAATTGTATCAGTACCTTGCCCTCCTAGCCCTTCCCCCTCCGCCACCGCCAGCTCCAATACTAATCAAACTCAACTCCTGGCTCAGTGCAAACTCTTCGCTGGGACGGCTACGTCCCGCCTGCAGTGGAACTTTTGCAGGTACCGGGGGCGCAGCGTTTCCACCACCATTGCGCCCATAGTATCCCACTTCCATCCCGCTACTCCTCTGCTGGCTCGATCTGTACCCGTAGTTTTCGTGTCCACGTGCAGGTACCAACGCCCTTGCGTCCCGCTCCGCGCGCTCCCTATCCATCTGCCGTTCCCGTTCCCTCTCGCTGTGGGGATCAAACAAGATCATGCCTCCCATATCGCCTGTGGAGTAGCGGTCCTTCAGGGAACGCTGTCCTTCCCTTGGAAGCGCAGCCATACTCTTTGATGCGCGCACGCTCTTTCGCTTATTGCGGTCCCTATCTGCCTTCGGTTGCTCGAATGAAACCTGCTTGATCGATGGGGCAGGGAGCGACAATCGCGGACCCCGAGGCGGAGTGGGACTGACACCGCGCCCGATGCGCTCCCGGCGGTGCTCAATCGGTACCGGAGGAGGTGGCCGAGGAGCTCTCCGCCTCGGCTCAGGCTCAGGAGCGAAAGTGTCGGGACGAAGAACGTCAGTTGGGTCATAAACCTTGTTAGATCCGGGCATGATCATTCTCTCCGGAGGAGCGCTCTTTGCTAATGCCTCCAGTGATGCCGCTGGGTTAGGGTTGATTGCATCATAGCTGTCTGGTCCGAATGGTGTTCCCTGCAGCATCCTTGGTGGTTCGGGTTCGAAAGTAGGCGCTGGTACCGGCTTGCGTTCAGGCTTCAGGCTGAGAACAGAGGCTTTCCGAAGCGTGCTCTCGCTGGCATTAACTGCTGGTACTGCACTATCTCTCTCGCCATGAATCGGCATTGGTTTCACCAAGGGAGCAGCATAGTTCTTTTTCTTCAGTGGTTTAGGCTCCGCTAGCTGTAATTGGGACTCGGGCTGCTGATAAAGTTGAACATCTTGAACTTCTTCGACTTGAGGCCGGTGGTAATTGGTGCTAGACCGCGACTGTAGAGCTTGAGACGATTTGATCTGCAATGGCTGCACGACGCTATTGTAACTATGCCGACGTCGTTGTGTATCCACTTGTTCCGCAAGATCTTTCACGGGAACAATACCTGGTATCAGACTAGGTGGCAATGGAATTCCCGTGCTCATGATTGGTGTAACATCGAATGATGGCTGCCTGGCCATATCAGCCGGCGGCAGCGAATCATATGACGGAAGCCCATGCTCCTCAGCTAGTGTCTTTGGTTGATGATTATCCCAGTTGGGCTCATCGATCATTGGGCTAGGCATTCCGACAGCAAGATGCCGATGTGGTGGAGGTGGAGGTGGAGGGCCATCTCTCGAACCTGGGGTAGAACTTGCAGGTGTGAGGATGTGAGTAAGAGGAGGAGGTTCATCATCTAAGGGTGTCAGATCGTATCCGGTGTGGGGTGAGAGGTGTGGAGACGGATGGTGGGTGAAGTTAGTCTCGGGATATGACGGAGTAAACTGCTGAAGTTGATGGAATTGTTGAAGCTGCTGGAGTCCACGAGAATCGAAACTGCGCTGGTGATTGAGCGCAGGCTGCTGAAAAGCGGGTACGCTCTGAAAATGCCGCAGATGCTTCTGGAATGGTGGCTCCATTGGTGGCAGTTCGGGATGCCCTCCGCTAACAGAATGATCCATAGGAGGCGCTCGTTCTTGGAACGATCTATGCGCTGGGGGAGGTGGCGGTGGGGGTTCAGACTGATACGGATCTCGCTGAAAGTCGTCAAGACGTGCAAGACCCCCATTGGGTATGTAATCGCCCGGATCATAGATTTCGGGTCGGCCACCAATGTCCTGGGCTGCAGGAGTCATTATCATGCTATGTATTGGATTCGTGTCGATCGTCATGCTGTGCCTATTGGCATCAGATAATCTAGAAGTCGAATTCCCATGCTGGCGATTGCGGTGCTGCTGGGTTGGAGGCTGTGGAGGCTGTCGAAGGGGCTGCGGGGGCTCTGAGTTAGAAGGGTGATGAGAAGTTGGCCGAGAATCGGGATGGTAGGAATGTCTGGACCTCCGGGTTGCTCTCCGCTCCCCCCTGGCACGCTCTTTCTCTTTACGCTCCTCTCCAGAGCTGGAATGATCCTTCGCCATTGGATTAGCTGGCAGCGGACGCCTCTTAACCGTTGCTACCCTTTCTCGCGATCCCATCTCTCGCGTACCCGTAAGTTTTCTTGGACCAGGATCTGGTTTGTTGTCCGGGAAGCTTGTTACCGGCCTCGGCTTCTTAGCTTCCCTCGTTTTCTCCTTTGGTCGTAAATCCCAGAATGTTAATTCCACCAATATCTCTCCCGCGTATTTCTCCTTGCACTTTAGCCCTCTCCAGCCGTCATCAGTTCCGCCACCAGGTACCAGGATTTGGTCGAGACGGACGGTGGTCTCGCCGATGAGGTCTGTTCTCTTATCATCGTTGAAGACGCTGACCTTGAGCGTCTTATAATCGGGAGAGTCTCGAACTGGAAAACGTAGTTCTTTGTCCCTAATATAAAGTGAGTGGTGTGAAGACGTGCCAAATATCATAGGTTGCTTACCACCGCGGCACTTGTCCGCCCCGAACGTCTGTATCTGTACGCTTTGCTTCCTTTGCTAACCGGGCGACGGCGTAAGGGTCCTGTTTTCCGATCTTCTTTTTGTTTGGTAGATTTTTCTGAATGGAAGTCAGCAATCTGATGTTTGCCGAGGAGGGTCCTGAATGTGGTACTAACAGCTCTGTCCAAAACAACAACCAGTGTTCCAATCACTGGCCCATCGCTGGTCATGTCTGAATAGATCCCCGCGGGATGCGCTTCTTTAATACCGGCGCGAACCATAATGTCTCTTCGTCTTCGAGACAGGAGAAAGGAAGAGCGCAATTCAAATGGGATAGCAAAACCCTAGTTTATGTGGTGATTATCTGTCGGATGAATGTTGAGGTTTTAGAAGCTGGTGGAAATTCGTATCAATGTCGTGAATTCGTAGATAGGTAAACTTAATGGGAAGAGGCAAGGGCGCTGGCGGGGTGTGTGTTAAGGCGAAGTTTGGAAAATGGAATGGTGTCGCAGCAGATAGTATGAAAATGTTGCACGTATCAAAGACAACAGGAATCGGTAATTCACGAAAGACAAGGAAAACGGTCCATAGAGAGACAGAAGATCAGGAGACAAGTAAATTGGTGGCCGGTGGTTGGTTGGTCGTCAACATAAGAGGAATTGGCGGGGCTGACGTTTGTTTTGAGGGCTGTGTGAGGAAATGGCGTGGCGCAACCTGATATCAAGGTGGCTGGCAACGCTAATAGATCGGACAAGCGAGAATGAGACAATATGACGAAAGGTGAGACTCGATTGGACTGAGAATAAACAAATAAATAAGAACAATTTGAGTGCTTCCGGAAACATCTGCGAGAACCTATCCGGTGTGTTGCTCCAAGACTGCAGCATGCTCTGTCACGGGATTTCGCGACAGCATGCACGACGAGAATCGCATTTCACATCAAAGCAAACCAGCAACTTCTTTCTGCGACGACGAACGACAGCAGCGTGAATTACGCATGAAACCTGCGGGTGGAGCGTCTCTGAGTCTGGCGTTTTGCTTGGTGACAAGACGAGCGGATTTTCGATTGGCTAGGGTTCCTAGACTTGAATTGTGCCTTGCATCGCGTTTCACAACATTCTGGTAACACAGGAACCATTACACTCGAAAACAACAAACATTCCAATAAAGCCATTCAGTTTCCACATTACGGAAAGGCAGGAATATGAATTTTCCGACGAAAAATTGATGTTGCGGCAGACTGTTTACAATACAAGATAGCGGCGGAGCCAAGAGCTCAAAGCTGGATTGAGCTGAATATCTGCTTAAGGACAGGACAGGCATTCTGCTGTGGTCTCTGCCTCGTCACCATGGAGGCAAATCATTCCAACTCACCCCAATACGTGCCGGCACTTGCACATTAATATTAGGAAGAAACTTGGAGGAATACGCATTCGATGGTGGCGGAGTTGGCCAATAATTCGCATTGACGAATTAAAGTTGTTATTCCCGTCAAACAGAGCTCTCAAGGGAGAATGCTGATTCAGGTGTACTCGACGACACACCTACCGATACTCTCCGGGGTGGTCCTAACCTCCAACTATCCTTCCAACGGGGGAAACCTCGCTAATTTTTCGGGTCCAAGGGACCGCAATGGATAAAGGGGAGTTCAACAGCCTCAGATAGCCCTGCCGGTTTGCATACGGACATTCCGAGTCAGGACGAAAGAAGGAAGTTCCATAAGATCTGGCCGACATGCAGTCATGTAAGTACTATACTCGTACTTGCGGCTTTCCATGCGAGCGAGGTAGGATTAACCCCCGACAACATGTGTTCCGCCTAGTAACAAGGGAGGACGCTGCAAGTCTGACAGCGTCGATCAGAAGCTGTCTCCCGCAGTTCGATCACCGAATAAATAGCCATTGTGAAACTTCGAGATGTGCATCCAACCCTGAGACCTGTGATGATAGGGAACGGCGAATAGATACTGATAGAGTTTGGTCCGAAATGATTCCCGACTTCCACTTAAGATGAGCTGCCAGGGAGATATGAATTTGCGTAGGGTTTTCCTCTCAAGCTTGAAAGTAGATATTTGTCCAGTCCCCAAATGTCTGTTTGTAACGTCTAAATTTACCCCGTATTACTTTGCGTGGACAGCCAACGTAACTTGCCCTTCCTCACAGCATAGTCCGGGGATGGTTCCAGTTCTTCCGTCACAGCAACATTCGAGATCCCACCCGCGTCATAAGCGATCGCGAGGTACGACAGCAGAAGTAACTTGAGGTTACCCATTAGTGAGCAAGAGAGTGATTGGCCACACCGATTTGCCGGGGAGTAGTACCTTCGCTATCGGAAGCGGAAACTGTCTAGCAATGCCTTTCTTCCAGCGTCGAACCCTTGGTCCGCAAGCAAGACAGTGAGCGGTATTTATGGAACTGCTTCACCACTTCTTCCAAGCCGCTTCCTTCCGGGTCGGTGATGATCTTCAGAAGTTAGAATTAGCCCAAAGCCATTTGAAGCCATCACTGAGTCGTTTAGGCGAAGATGCCTGATATTTGTGTCTCGACGCTTCATCCGTACGGACAGACTCGTCTGCCCTTAACTGTCTGAAATATTGCTGAGTATCGGTTCCTGTCGGCGAAATTTAGTGTTGCGTTCCTGTGATCACCAAACCGCGCCACTACGTCACCCTCCCGCAACCCTACCCTAAAAGCCGCAGTCACACAATCGGCGAAAGCCTTCTTGGCGACCTACATAACCTCGCGCGTTCGCATCCACCTTCTGATTCCTCTTCTTTTTTCTTTTCTCCTCATCCAAGTGCAAGGGCATACGAGTCTCAGTGAGGATTTAATCCGAGAGCTTGTTTTTGCTGGTTGAAAACTATAACCTTGACCGCTCCTGATCTGCTTCGGCGGGTTAGGGAATTTTTGGCTTAAAAGGGAGACAACTATTCTTTCTTTCGTTGGCTGCCAGGTCTTAGGACGTGGGGTTGAAGAAGGAACGCGCGATGAGGGCGCGTCGCGTGTACTGGGGAGAGAGGCGCAATGATGCTGCGAGAAGTATGCGTTATAGGTGCTTGGTGTATGATGGGGAATGGAGACGTGAATGAATGCGGTCGTGCTACATCTAATGTTAATGCTTTTACGTGCTATTACACTCTACTTCGCATGATATCTAACACACCATCGTATTGCAGTGTCCAAATTCTAAACTTCTCTTGATCAGCATCAGTCTGTTTTCTCCTTGTAAGCCATTTTGTTGGAGCCATGGCCACATCACTTGTAGAATACCGAGCGCGAAGCGTCTCTATGCTCGAGCACCCTTCTTGTTATCTAAGTATTCTAAGCATCTAGGTGATCTTTATATCGCGTCTCATATCCAACCTGCCGTCGGCACCAGCGATTTGGTAGTGCAAAACCCTCTCTAGCATGTTTTCCCCCCTACAAGATGGCTCTACAGAACCATCTTTTGATTCCCGACGCATTTTATAAACCCACGTCGTTCGTTTATCCAAAATCGTGATTCTCTTCCCTCAACCAACCGATTATTATACATGATCCACCACGCACACACATCCCCTCATAAAAGCAAAAGAAGTAGTTAAAGCCCAAGACAAGACCCTCTACGTCCCACGCGGTATAAGTGACTATTATTTCATCAAATCGTATCCCCTACACTATACCTCCGACCACCTCATATCAATCTGTTTTTTCCTCACCATCGGCGCCACAAACGCTGCACCAATACCCAACGCAACAACCGTCAACACAAGCTGCACCTTTGCGAACCCCTTGCCTAGTAGGTCGAACGCCATACTCGGTGCCACCCGGGTTCCGAATAGATCTCCGCCGTATGCAAACACCAGACTTGTGCTCTCAAGCTGACTCGGTGTTGTAGTGATTTTCTTTAGTCCCAATACCTTACGCTGGTGGGTGATGATAAACTTCGGATCGATTTCAACGACGGGCGTGTAGGCGAAGAGTCCCTCCTCTTTCTCGGCGGCATCGGGTTCGCGGCTGACGGGACGGCGGGGGTCGAGAATGCGCTTTGGGATGCTGTAGATTCCAGAAGAGCCTGGAAGGACTGCGAGGATCTCGTGGGAGGTGATGCCTTGCTTTGTGGCTGTGACAACTAAGGTGCTGATTGGTGATGGGAAGATGTAGCTTTGAGAGAGAACGTGGGGTTTTCCTCTACTGCTGGTGGTGAAGGAGGAGACATTTGCTGCTGGGCCTAGAGACCCCCTGTCGTTCTTGAACTCACTTTCGTAGAGCTCTGAAACGACGAGGTGGTATCCTTTGGCGGCACCGCCGGAGGTGGCAGCAACGACATCGTCGTCGCCGAAGTATGTGTAGACTAGCCAATTCTCGGAGACGGTGACCGCGATATGTTGTGAAGTATCGACGCCTGAGTGAGTTGCAGAGTGAAGGATGAAGCCAGAGACTGCGTCGAGGAGATAGACAGATGCAGTGGAAAGACTTGGGTTAACAGTAGTGATGGCAAGGAGGTGCCGGTTCAGGTATTTATACATGACTGACCGATCGCCGAGAACTCTTCCGATAGATGCAACAGGATCGTGAGCGGGGCGGCTGACAAGAGATGTGATCTCTTCCGAAGCTGGCGGAACAAATGTCCATGTTGTTGTCGCAACGAGTGAGCTGGAGATCCGAACACCTTTGGCCGCGCGGGAGGACTCCTTGATTGTCATATGCACTGGCTCGAGCCCATATTTACCACCGGGAGGAAGGGCAGCTACCTTCTCATTTTCTAGAAGTGCAATAACAACCTTCTTCCGCTCTGGGGTATCAATCAAAGCCGAAGTTCGTACGGCAGCACCCAGGTTCTCTCGAAGTAAAAGATTACCCTCGAATGCATTATACTCGACGTACTCGCCGCTAGTCAAAACGATACCTACAGTTCCCTTACGAACTTCATAGATTCCAGATACGCCTCCGAACTGATCATCGGATGAGACTAGAGACATCTCCCAGACACATTCTCCATTCTTTCCGACATCGATGGCTACCAGACCACCTTCCGCAGTAACAACGACCGCAAACTTCCGGAAGCCAAAGAAGTCTCTCCATTTCCCAGTAGGCATATTGGCAAGTTCATCCTCGCTCAAAAATGCACTATAGATTCTGTCAGGAAGTCTCTTAAGCCAACCAGGGCCATATATGGAAAGCTCATAGAGATGCCTTTTCACACGGTGAATATACGCCGCTCCGACGCCCGTGTGAGTCTCCACATCAAGTTCCTCGACAATACTCTCGGTGGCCGGATCGAGCAGTTCAATCCAGGTAGACGCAATAACGGACGCCAATGACTCCTTGCGAGTCCATGCAATCTCACCATTCCTGATTAGGTATGTATTTCCGACGAATCCAGGCACTGAGGAAGAGACGAATGTCCGCACAGCAAAAGAACTTCCGTCCGGTCGTGGAGCAACCTCTGAAATAGTGTGTGTGACATCGATATTTTGCGCGTTGGGGATGGTATAAGATGCCAATGGCTCCGGGATTTCGGTATTATAAAGAATTGTCTCGCCATTGGGTAAAGTCCAGACAAGATAAGTTTTATCACCCGAGGTACTGACTGAGAAAGAACTGTGGGCGCCAGGCCTGGGTTTAAGCATGTAGACCTTGCTAACTGAGCCCTTCGAGTTGACCTTGTATACCTCTGCCCATGAATCGCTGGAAGTCTTGAACTGTACTACAACCCTATCCTTAATGGCTAGCACCTTTGTTTCCACGACACCATGTGGAACTGCCACAGAGACTGGGGAAGTGCTGATGCCCAAAGGCAGGAATTTCAGAATTTGGCCAGAGTTCTCGGTCCAGCTCAACAGTTCTTCCTCTAGAGATTCAAGATTTGAGGGAACATCAACGAATGCGGTTATCGATACAGCTGATGATTCGGGCTTGCCGGTGGAAAGGGAGAGAGTAGATAAGTGTATTTTCTTCGCAGGCTGCGACGAAGCCACAGTGACTGTAGAGCTGGTAACATGAATGGAGAGCGGAATGTCCTTGCTGCACGCGCAAAGATACTGTCAGTCCTTTCCAATATACACATAGAGACTCATGAAGCACACCTGTCAAGTTCATTCCACTCCCAGACCACATCTCCCGATTGTTCAGCCAACAACCTTACGGTTCCGTCGTCAAACAGAACCGCAACCGTGTTCTCAGCCGTAACCCTTAGATCAACAACCTTTTTCGCAAACTCATTTTCCCAGACCAATTTACCACTCCCAGCGCCAAAGCTAGCAATACTAGTTTCCACTGCTGAAACTATAACTCCATTGCCTGGGCGCGCAATACCGCTTCCGCCTGCTTCTGGCAGTTGCTGGCGCCATACAAGTTTGCCATCCTTAGGGTTGACAGCTGCCAGAATAGAGCGACTGGTGAGAGTGTATATTAGGGAAGCTCTGGTTTCGACATTGGGGCGATGGAAGAAGGTGGACGAAGCGAGCGAGGGGCCGATTAGTGGTATGTGCCAGTCAGTGTGGTAAGCATCATCTTTGAAGACAGCAAGAACTGAGACGACGTTCAAGAGGAAGCATGGAAGCAGTACTCCCGAGAAAAAACGCATTTTAAGGCGCAGGTCGGGATCGAGGTGTTATATCGGACAACAGAGTGTAGTTAACTGTCAGGCCAGAAGTTAGCGGTGAGCCTCAGCATGCCAAGCCTCTAACGATCCTCCACGCGAGGTTTGGAGTTTTTCTGTAGCCACTGGGGTAAAAACAATAACGGAGTTTGGGTCGTTTGGCTGCTTGGGTGCCTGATAATAGCGAGAGGCATTAACTGCGAGTCACAGTCATGGTTTAAGTAAGAAGTGTTTGCATCACAAAATATCACGCAAGTGTGGTTTAGGGGTGGTCATCCTCTGATCGAACATGACTACACTGTACGGTAATGGGGGCGACTCCAACCAAGAAAAGACACAACGGATGTCGAACAATCCTACTCTGGCTTTGTAATATTTCGAGTATGATTTGGGCACTGTCGATTGAAGGATGTAGTACATCTCATAAACATAATTGGTGAGCTCTACAGATAGCACCATTACAAATATCCATTCATATTACTTTGTACCGAACACCATTCCGAATGAAAACCTCAGCCCGAACTGTAACATTGAAGAAAGCGCCAAAGAACCCAATCCTAGACAACTAAATCCCTCGGCTTATTTTCCAAACCAGCTCATAATTCCGCCCTTTGCCTTGCTAGCCTCGGTCTCAATCTTGCGATCAACCTCGTCGATTTTGCCCATGACATTGTGCTTGGCCTTTTCCTTGGCTTCGTCGAACTTCTGAACACCCTCCGAGATCCGTTGCTTGCCTAGAGAGAGGAGTGAGTAAGGCAAGAAGGATATACGGAAGATGATGAAAGTGCAGACCTTCTTCAACGTTGCTATCCACAGTAGAACCAACGCGCGCCATCGTTTCTTCTGCTGATTTCTTATATTCTTTTCCACGGCCAGGGAACTCATCACGGACTGCCGAGGACATACGAGAGGCGTCGTCTGTGAGAATGACGAGTTAACATGAGAAGAAGAACTAGGTGGCAATGGAGAAAATACGTTCAGCGGCTTTCTTCGCAACATGAGAGTCACCACCAGCAGTGTAAAAGTAGTAGCCCACTGCACCTGCAAGAGCGGCCCCAATTAACAATGGGGCCTTGTTCTTGGGAGGACCACTAGCGCGGGGGATGTCAGTGCGGGGAGGAATATTGGACATGTTGCAGGTGGAGGTTGGTTGTTTTGTTTGTTTAATTGGAGAAGGGAGGATAGAGTTAAAGGAAGTGATGGTGGAGTGATGAAAGTTTTTCAATGATGGAGGGGGAAGATGTCAAGAAAAGTGTGGGAGTACGAGGTTTTGTATTAACGGATGAATAGCCTTCTACCGAACTCGATGTGATTCCCGATCCAAGGTGAAGCAAAGAGCAATGAGCAATGAGCAATGAGCAATGACTGACGTCATGGCTAGCCAGGCTTGGCAGACGCACGTCAACTTGTTCACTTATGCTGTCAACAAAACAAAGCCCGTCAACTTCCTACCACTTTAGCTCTTCCATGCCTCAACGTCGAGAAGAGGTATTTGCCTTGATGCTCCCAACTCAGCCCCACCGGTAGGACCAACCAGAAGATTCATATCTCGAGTCTCGATACCCACAACCTTGCTCTCTTCTGCTTCGCGCTACAGCTCCTCACTAGTTAGCTAGCAACGCCGGTCTTCTGTCTTCTCACGTCTGATTCCATGTCTCTCTTCTCTCACGTCTCCACTAGTGCCAGTACAACTCCTCCCACCCGTATTTCCCTAATCGACAATACCGTACCTCCTGCGCCTCGTTCCGCAGACCAAAGTCGACCCCAGTCACCCTCATCAGACGTGTCACAACAGCAATCTCGCAGTTCCCTTGGCGATGGCAAACGTGAGGCGCTTCGGCGAGCGATCGCAGAGCGACGGTATAAGCGATGGCCTGTGAATCCTGGCTCTGCAGACACTACGGAGGGCGAGGATAACTTGGAGGAAACTCACGATGAAAGAGCAGAGGGTGTGGTGGTTGAAAGAGATTTTGGCGACGGCACGGAACGAAATGGGGGTACTGGGAAGGTAAATGGGGATGGCGCGAATGACGGAGGCATGGGAGGATCGAGGCGGGCTAGAGACAGGAGACAGACGATTAACGGGGTTGGAGGAACGGGGCAGGCGCGGCAGAAGACCGAGATTGCAGAGATCGATGTGCTTTATGAAAACCAGCGAGGGTATTATATCTTTCTATTCCGAAGGTGTTAATAAAAGCTAAATTGAGTGATTTCGCAGCTCATTCGTCTGTGGAATTCCACTGTTCTCTTCAAAGTCCCTCCTCAATTTCGACCCATCGGCCTGGCAAAACGGGCATTTCCACGACTCGGCAGTGTCCATACTTGATGCACAGGTCCCAGATCCATCGTGGGTATGGGATTGGAAAAGCTGGTATGTGGACATGACAAAGGATGTCGACGAGAATGGGTGGGCGTATAGCTTCAGCTTCTCACCTGCCTTTGCATGGCACGGAAACCATGTGTGGTTTCACTCCTTTGTGCGGCGGCGACGATGGTTACGGAAGCGGGTGAAGCTACCTACACAAAAGAACGGGACGGGGGCGGCGGGGGATTATGGGAGTAGCAGAACGGGGAGCGTGGAGCGGGCGGGACATAGACTGAATAATGATTATTTCACCATACACACAAGGAGGGAACGCGATTCTTGGCACGCCAGAGGGAGTCACAAAAGGAAGAGTGTGATGGAAGGTAGCGACTGGGGCGGAGGCGACGAAAGTGATGAAGAAGTGGAGATTAAAGATATTCCTAGTCTGATGAATATTGTGAGGAAGGCACGGCTAGACCGGGAAAAGATCGAGGCGGTCCTGCGGTTTGTAGAAGATGGTGGGGAGGAGATCGCCTACTTGGCTGAGAAGGTGGAAACCAGCTCGCTGGATTGGGATCTAAGAGGCAGCTGCTGACGGTTCAGATGTAGATATCGACGCTCATGAGTTGGATGGTATTCCAGGCTTCTCGGCGGCAGTTACTAGCCCATCTCATCGACTACAGCGAACAGTATGAAGCCGGGAAAGCACCAACCATAACGATCGTTGGGCCCCCGTCACCGCCTGTGGAGCGAGATTCCTCCTTGGCACTAGACTCTACAACGTCCTCACAACCCCTTACAAAATCTGGCACAAGTCCTGGGAAACCGCTACGTTCAGTGCAACTTGGAGTTGTCGAAGGCAAGAACCCAGGCGAAGACGACCCCGAAGTAAGGAGTCGTAAAATTGAGAACCTTAAAAAGGCTGTGCATGCGGCAGACCAGGAAGTCAAGAAGATGGAATTCTGGAGCGATATTAAGGATATCGCTAGGAAGGGAGAGAGTATCACAGCTGAGGGTGGATGGGAAGATCTGGAAATCAGTGGTGCGAGTATGGGTAATGAAAAGGTTTTTGGGGGGGCGGGACACGGCGATGTGCTCGAAGAAAGGGAAAGAGTTGATATCAAAGGGAAAGGAAAAGCAGTACAGCGATGATGGTGAACCGGACTGGACATTTGACAGTCGACAGTGTGAGGTTTATATCCCGGGTTTGGCGTATGTTTTGTTTGTTCGCTGTCCAAGGTGACTTCAGAGCGGCGGGAGTCTGCATTGTTTATTTCTGATACATACTACCTATGCTGGAGAGTTTATGTGCAAAAGCAAGAGAACTGCTGCTGTCTTTTCAGACTTTTGGATACATGCAAGAAGTTGACTAGGTTAGAATGATTGATTGTGAAAAAGTCACGAAGCGTGTACTTTCTGCGCTCGAAATCCAGCCGCTTCTTTTAGCCTCCGGCAAGCGAGCTTCCGAGCGATGAGAAAATCTGGGGACGAGAGTAGTATTTGCTTTCACTTCTGGAATTCCGTTGATTAAAGACTGATAAAGGGCATCACGGTCTCTCACCTACTTGGGTAATTTTTAGCATGTCTTGGCAGCATCCAAAAAATCCTCGCTTCAACACCGCAGCTTTTCAACCGCCCTCCCACCAGTTGTTTCGCGTTCAGCAATCTCAATAGACCAACTATGGCGATCCCAGTTCAACGCCTCCAACCTACAAAACTCCCCAGTCTCCCCTCCTCCACTACCCCAGAACAACGATACTGGCGAACCTTTGCTTCACCGCTTCTGATCCATGAGTACACCAACATAACCTCAATCCACTTCTCACCCCACGCACCGCACGATTTCGCAGTCACATCATCATCATTAATCAAGATCTTCTCGTCAAAAACTCGCGCTGTCTCAAAGACAATATCAAGGTTTAAGGATACTGCCTATGTAGGCCAGATTCGGAGAGATGGAAAGGTTATGGCTGCGGCAGACGCCGGCGGGACAGTACAGGTTTTTGACCTTGGGAGCCGTGCTGTGCTGAGAACTTGGGCAGGGGAGCATAAGGCCGCTGTGCAGGCGCTCCGGTGGAACCCCAGGGAACTGACGGGGCTTGTAACGGGTAGTGATGATACAACCGTTCGTGTATGGGATCTCCCTGCGAGGGAGAGCGTGACTACGTTTTCGGGGCACGATGACTACGTGCGTAGTGTTGCGTATCTCCCTGTTGGCGGCGCTGCAGGTTCGACCGGAGGACTGGTGGTTAGTGGCAGCTACGATACTACGGCGAGGATATGGGATCCGCGAGCTGGCGGGCGGGCGGCGATGACGTTCCGGCATGATACGGCGGTTGAGGATGTGTTGGCGATGCCGGGAGGGACGACATTGTTGGTGGCGACCGGGAATATGGTAAGGGTGTGGGACGTGGTTGCGGCAAAGGAAATCGCCGTCCTCAGTAATCATCAAAAGACCGTGACGAGTCTTGCGCAGACTACGGGCGAGAAACGGAGAGTGCTCACTGGTGCGTTGGATGGCCATGTCAAGATCTACGATACTACCTCGTGGAGCGTCGTCCACGGCGTCAAATACCCCGCTCCTGTACTGTCGTTGGCGGTCTCTCCGGATGAGAAACATCTAGTTGTTGGAATGGTTGGGGGGCTCCTCAGCATCCGTACACGGCGTTCTGGAAGTCAGCGCGATGTGGTGAAGGAGAAGGAACGCGCCATGGACTTGATCATGAAAGGACTCGACCCCCGGGCTGCCGATAAAGCGAAGAAGGGGAGGTCTGGCAACAAGGCACGCAGGCTCAAGGGACTCGACTATAAAGGAGAGGACGAAGAATTTGTGATCGACGCAAACCTAAAAAGGCCAAAGAAGGAGCGCGCCTTTGAGGTGGACTTGCGGAAGGGTCGATATTCGGATGCGTTGGACCGTGTTCTTGGTCCCACGGGACGTGGCGAACCAAACATGATTCTCACAGTCATCAAGGAACTAGTGTATAGGGATGCGGTTGGGAAGGCGCTGGAAAATAGGGACGAGGAGGGGTTACGGCCGGTTATCGAGTGGTGTGTACGATGTATTGGTGATCCTAGGATGTTGGTTGTGGTGGGAGAGGTTGTGGAGAAGGTGTTAGATCTTTACAGTCATGCGCTGGGACAGAGTGCAGAGTTTGATAAGTTGGTGCAAAGGCTAACAACACGCATCAAACACGAGGTAGAGAATGCGCGGCAGGCACAGAGAGCGGTGGGTATGCTTGGTATGCTGGTAGCAGGCAATGAATAGTGATGAGTGAGTAGTTGTATTCTATTACTTGATGTATATAATTCTGGGAATCACGGCGTTTGTCTGGGTTAGATAAAAAGTTGTCCTTTTCTAGGTGCATGCCGAATAGGAGGTGAAAATGCCTTGTACTTCTAGATATCAGTTTTTCCTTCCTTTCCCCGCCACTGTCCTGAGGAAAACCCTTCGAGTTCAAGTTGTGGCTTCTCCATCCACTACCGCTACGGAACGGAGGGCACAATGAGCATCTTCACTTCGAATACCACGGCCTCTAATTTCGTCCGCCTCTCATTGTAAGACGAATGCAAGCCTAGATATTGGTACTCCCGATGGGTGGTGATCGTTCATGATGCACGGGATTTGTCGTTGGTTGGCAGGGCAACAACAGCTCTGTTGTCACAACTTCCAACTTCCATTCTCCGAGTCCTCTCAAGTGACACTCAATTGACATTTCAACTTCACCGCAATGGGCTGGTGGAAAGCTCTCCAAGATCGTCTACACCCGCCTTTAACTCGACGGAAACTCGAAGACCTGCCTCTATACTCCTCGCAAAAATCTCTCCTCAGTCACAATCGCAATGTCTCAATATCGTCAACAGATTCAATCGACACTACAACCTCCTCTTTTGACCTTCCCTTCATCCCCTACCTCCCTCCTCCTCCATCGTCTCGGGAGGTCCCACAAAACCTCCAACCCTTTCTGACTCGCACCCACCGCTTCATATACACCTACTTCTCGCTCATCCTCATCGTGCTCTTCACCAGCACTCTCTTAGTCGTCGTCCTATCGCTGGTTTCAATGATGGCAGCGCCCACCCGCCTCCTCCGCGCTCAAGACAAGATATTTGCGGGTAGAGAGAAGGTGTGGATGCGCTTTCCGAAGCTAAAAAAGTACTATGCGGGGCTGTACACGTTGGTTCCGGTCGGTTTGAACGTGCCCGAGTACCCGCTGCCTAAAACATTGGGAAGGGGAGACAAAGGAAGGGGAGAGCTGGGCGCTTTGAAGAAGAGCAGGGTGTTTAATCCCTACCCAGATTATTCTTCGGACGCGTATAGGAGCCAATGGGAGGGGGAGTATCAACAATGTTCTTTTGGTAAGGGAAGGGACGCGCCTGAAGTGAGGGTTTTTGATGGCGTGCCAGAAGGGATGCCGGATGCGGTGATAGGCTCACATCGACTGCTAGGGCTGGATGATGGAGTGTGTTTTGACAGGTATGGACGATTGGGCGGTTACGGATATGGGTATACCGCTGAGGAGGGAGGACTAGGAGAGGCAGTTTTTGATGGTGGTGAGAGAGAGAAGGAGGTGGAGGGGGCACATGGAGTCGGTGGTTTCCCGCTGAAAAAGGTGGATTGGAAGGGGGTAGATTGGGGCGTTTTGCAAAGAGAGTGTGGGATTGCTAATAAGGCAAGATTTTTTGAGGTGAAGGAGGGCACCATTGATCACAACCTGAAACCACAGCAGCATAGAGAAAAAAGGGGGGGAAAACAGAAAATGAAGAAACAGCGTACAGCTATCCTCCTTCGCACTTGGACTGGGTATAAGTACACCGCCAATGACATTGCCAACCTTCGTTCCCTGATAAGCGAACTTTCTCTTCTCTCGGGCGGGGAATACACAGTCCACATTCTCGTTCACGTCAAAGCCAAGTACAAGGATATATTTGCGGACAAGAATTTATACCAGAAAACCCTCGCTGACTCTGGCCTTCCCAAGGAATTCTGGGGGCTAGCAGAGCTCTGGAACGAACCTCTGATGAAAAACATCTACGCCAAAGTCGCTGACACCTCGGACGATTGGAAAGAGGAGAAAAACCTACCGGAGGATAAGCTATACCTCAAGCTCCCAATGCATGATGTTTATCGCAGCACCTTCATGCCAGTTCAATGGTTCTCCCAACGTTATCCAGAATATGAATTTGTCTGGAACTGGGAAATGGATATTCGCTACACGGGACATTGGTACCACCTCTTCTCGCAGCTCGATGAATGGACCACAAATCAACCGCGGCAGGGGCTATGGGAGAGAAGTTCTCGCTTCTATGTACCCACTGTCCACGGTACTTGGGAAGAGTTTGTCAACTCCACTGCCTCACTCACCAACTCCACGATCCTTGGCCCCGTCCCAGCCGAGGGAGTTATCCCCTCCCTCTCAAACCCACCTTCAGGCGAAGGCGAGCCCGCAGACCTTATCACGCTAAACCCTCTCTTCGATCCAGAACACACCACCTGGATCCTCCGCAACGACATTGTAGGCTACCCCGCCTCTACGCCACGGCGATCCGCAATCGTCACTGCCTCTCGTCTCTCCCGTCGCCAGCTCACAGCCATGCATAAAGAAAACGCGGAAAACGGACGCGCGGCGTTTTCGGAGATGTTCCCAGGTACCGTTGCCCTCCACCATGGGCTCAAAGCTGTGTTTGCGCCGCATCCAGTGTTTGTAGATCGCAAGTGGCCCCCGGGGTTTTTGGAGAAAACTTTCAATAATGGAGTGGATGGACTCACGGGTGGTAGGATGCAGAGTATTTTTGGAGCCAGAGAACATAATTTCAGAGGGAGCAGCTGGTATTATAATGCGCTGTTTGCCGGGCAGGTGTATAAGGCGTGGGCGACCGGGATGAAGGGGGAAGAGGGTGAGGAGGATAGGTTGGAAAGAGGTGGGAGGATGTGCCTGAGAGCTATGTTGGTGCATCCGATCAAGAGCTCGACATAGGGGGAGGGTGGTGGAGGGTATATATCGGCATTTTTGGTGTTTGAGGCTGGCGTTTTGGAGATATATTGGGTTCAGAGTCTTTATATATATCACAGGTTACATGTAGGTGCTCTGGTAGTTTTGTAAAACGGCAGTATCTTTAGATTATGGAATACGAACACTATGACCGCCGTCTTTTGGCTGAAGTGCCCAGCTTTAACAATGAAGCTGAGAGTACGGACACAATTTGAACGTTAGCTCAACCCCAATACCAACATGAACCTCAACTCCCATTACTAAACCTTCCTGCGCCCCCCCCCCCCCACCCTCTTTCTAGAACCTTGCCTTCAGATATGCAAAGACCAGGCACAACCCAAACCACAGTATATCTGTATCTTGGCGGAGTAAGGTACTGGGTGAGACACTCTATGCTGGCAGAGTACAGCTCCTCATCATCGTGGCTGGCGGTGAGAACTTCGGTTTTGAGAAATTGATGTAGATTATTAGCGGTGGGCCTTAGGTAAATCTAAATGAGGGTGCTTTACTGCGCCGCCGCCAGTGAATCGTGCCGTCGGTGGGCTAAATTGCTGGGGATCCTAATTTGTAAGGCCGTCATCCTGGAATATCTCCGTGTTGGAGAAGGATATTTGCAGGCAGGAACGAGGAGGAGTTCATGCGTTGAGGCCGGAATTGAGTTTGGATGCAGGGACAGGGACCAGCGTGGTACTGTATGTGCAGCTGCGCTGTGGCCAGGTAAGGGTGGAGGAATAGTTATATTTACTGTCTGTGAATGTTGGAATGGGTGCGCTGTTTTTGTTTGTTTTAATCATACTGTATTCACTCTACTTAGAGTATGACAGTCCCTTAATCCCCCCCGCCTCCGGGCTGGCCGGCTAGATGGCGGAGCTCCACTCCTGCTACCCGTCGTCCCCTTCTGATACAAGAAACAAAGAAAGCAAACGTCTGAAAGACGGTCAAAATAGAATACAAAGGAAAAGGGATGAAATCAAGGAGAGCCCGCCGGCTCTTATCCCTCCGCCCGTTGCCCGCCGGCTCTTACCCCTCCGTCCGTTTTGGGCGGGAACTTCCCGACATCAGTAGCCGCCAGGAAGTCCATCACCGCTTTATCGCACTTCTCCATGGAGAGCAGCTCAGAGACTTGCACGTGTCGGCATCGGCCTGCTCTCCACCCATGGGTGCGCTGTGGTAGTAGGGCTCTATGTGGCATCGTATGGTTGAGTAGTTTGGGTATCTAACCTGCGGGCTATTTAGGAGATCCTGGCTGGAGATAATAGTCCCTCACATCCTTCTAATGGTGGGGTCTGGGCTACAGAATAAACGCCGCCTTGGGATTCCTCAGCGGTATCTAGGTTGGAGGAGATATTACCGGTGGTTTTGATTACTGCTCCGGTTCCTTTTCTGGGAAGGCGTGAGCAGGGGATTTTCTTATGTCTCCGGGGGCATTTTTGAGAACGTGAGAGCACCCGTTATTGGATTCAACGACACTCGAATCTCGTGGCAGAATCAAAATCGTCACGCCTGGGGGATACTAAAAGTGAATAGAATTCTAGTGCACGCTATTATCTAACTCTACACCATAAAAATGACAGAGATCAACCCCTCATAGCTCCTAAACTCCAGGAAAAGACCTCCCTCCCCAAAATATACATGTACAACACTTCTCCCTCAGGGTCTATATCACCCCCCACAACGGTCTCTTACCCGTGTCCCACCTCGTCTTCTTACTCCCCAACTCAAACTCCATCGTGCCGCCGTTCTTAAACACGTCATCCCACTCTACCCAACTCTTATCCCAATCCTTCCCATTAACCTTCAGCTTCTGCACAAACCAGTTCCCAGCATCCTCATCTCCCCCCGTCGCCTTCATCTCCAGCTTCTTCCCTCCGCCCAGGTCGATCTTCAAATCCCTCATCTGCGGCGAGCCGATCAGGAACGTCGTCGTCCCCGTGATCGGATACAACCCAATGATACTCCATAGAACCCAGCTCTGCATAGCCCCGGCGTCCGAGTTCCCCGGCAACCCCCGGTTTCCAGCGTTATAGTACGTCCTTGAGATATGCCGTGAGTGCTCGACAGACCGCCACTGGTTCCCGGGCACGAAGTTGAAGAGATACGGGCTGGCGAAGGAGGGCTCGTTGCCGGGGTCGAAGATGGTTCTCCCGAAGCGGTTGTTGCCGTTGGGTCTGGCGCCGGGCTCGAAGAGCTTCTCGAGGCGGGCGACGAACGCCGAGTCGCCGCCCATGTACCGGATCAGCGTCTTCATGTCGTGGTGGGCGCCGAAGGAGTACTCGAACGGGGTGGCCTGGTAGTACGGGTCCCCCCAGTAGCAGCCGTCGCACGACAGCGGGTTATGCGGCGTACCCGGGAACCTCCCCGCCGGGGTCACCGGCGACAGGAACCCCGAAAACCCGTAGATGCGCATCCGTCGGTCCCAGTGGTTCCGCCAGCCTTTCGACCGCCTCGCGTATCTCGCGTGGTCGTGGAACTTCCCCAGTGACTTTGCGACCTGCGAGAGGCTGAAGTCGTTGAGTGAGTACTCTGACGCCCGTGACACGGCGCGCGAGAACCGGGAGGTGATGTGTCCGTGTGCCTTCCAGTCTGGAAGCGCACCGCGGCCTTGCTGGGTTGAGCTGTCTGGCGCTTGCGGGTCCGGGTGAGGGTTCGGTGGGACGTCTTCGGCGTTGTGTACCATGGCTTTGTAGGCATCGTCCCAGTTTACGCCGGTGACGCCTTTCACCCGGGCGTCGGCGAGGACGTTGTCGGCGTTTGTGCCGCCCTGCACTCGCCCGTTGTAGTTTGAGGAGCGTCCGTCTGGCAGCCAGCCGTCGAAGCGCCATGTGTCCACGAGAGAGCGGATGAAGTCGGAGTAGCGTTTTGGCTGCAGGATGTGAAAGAGGGGGGTGTGAGAGCGGAAGAGGTCCCATAGTGTGAATATGTCGTCATACTACTACTCATGAGTACGGGGTGTCTGGTGGGGATGGGGACATACGTATGGCTCTGCTGACACCCATCCTGGATTCTCTCCAGTGCGGTCGGATGGGAGTAAAAACATCCCGTAGAGCGAGGTGTACAAAAGCTGCAACTTCTGCACGTTCGTTTCCGTGGTAGAAATCTTTGACAAGACCTTTTTGTTCCACGCATCCTTTACGCCCTGTACTAGTGTTTCATAGGCATTGCTTTTACTAGATATCTCATCGTCGATAAACTTGCAGGCTTTGTCCGTAGAAATCCAAGAAACGCCAACCCTTGACTCGACGACAAACTTGGAGTCTCGTTGTCGAGGAAATAACGACCATGAGCTCCGTCTGCGCAGCTGATTATTCGAAGATGACGTGGAGAACGAAAAGAGAGCCCCCACTCGTTTCTTGCCCGATACTTCTTGCTTTTTCCCGAATGACTCAAGCGTTTCGCCAACGCCCTCGAACGTAGCAGCTTTCGCCGGTGATGAGAACTTCCCGCAAAAGAAGATCTTCCAATCCGCCGCTTTTGATTCCCCATCAGTACCAACCCACCATCATGGCGGCGATACATACCATAATTCCATCCCCCGTTGTAAACCCCATATCCAGTGTAATGCCCATCCCTGTGAACCTTAATGCTCCCCTCCACATAGTGCTGCTCAATCCCAAGTCCCCTCGTCGACGGCAGGAAATGGGAGACATCGACAAGGACGTGCTTCATCTCCGCATTTCGCGGAAACGAGTGCCGTATAATCCCAGCGTGTGTGCTAGCCGCCAGTTCCACCATCACACCGTTCGATAGGTGAGACTTGTACCAACCGACTCCTGCTTCATCCACGGCTGCCCGCGGTACGGCAAGGTTTGAGAGCGGGTTCGTGATGTTCCCTGTAACCGGAAGTTGCGATACTACGCCGTACTTGGGCGCTCCACCTGTGCCGGATTCGTGCAGTAGAGAGAAGCCGGTGACGTTTCCTGAGGGGTGGTAGCCGGAGTATGCATCCCCCGTGCCGGCTGGAGGTTGGACGTCCTGTGCTCCTAGTCAATACCGTGTTGCAGCTCTTTGGGGGATACGCACAATTCCTAGCTTCACCACGCCAAAGGGGTACGTGACACCGGGAAACATGTTTCCACCGTCTTCCGAGCCCATACTACATAACTTAGTTTTCGGTCTGCGTTGTGGGAGGGGGGTAAACAAACAAAGGCTTGACATAATCCACCACCTGCGATCCACCAGCAATTTGCTGTGCATAGACCGTGAGGCAAAACAGCAGCCACAGAATACACAACATCGGGAAGACTAGGTAGGATATCGTAGCATCCTGTTGTGATCCCGCGCAGGATGCAGATGCTTCTTATACTTACTGATCTACTCAGGGGCCGAGACATCGTACTTAATGGGGCCTTGCCTGATCATTTCAACATATCCCACTTAATATGGCTGCAGGCACCGGTCCACGTCCCTGGTCGCGCGGCCAACGTACTCGTCGGGCGATTATGAACCCATCCCTTATCCAGATTCCATCATCTTGCCTCGGCGCCATACAGATTCTAATTTTCTGAGAGAGCAGGGATTTCGCGGATCCCGATTTCGCGCGGCTGAGAAAACCAACTTGTCCTATGACCGGAACAGCTAGAGTGCTCCGTGATCTTCGGCCATACTCCATTGCAATCTGAGATAAAATATCGGCGTGATGGGGGATTTTGGAGCGAGAAAATCAGTGGCCCACACCGCACCATTCCTCGATTGTGTGGTTTTTTTGTTTTCTCAATTCCTGCCGGGTACAACGGCACGGGGGGGTTTGTGCACAGTGATTGGCTGCGCTCGACGACGACGCGCGTGCCTGCGGCCGCCGGTGGCATCAACGATAGCTTTGGCAACCTCCATGTGGGGTTGCTTGCAGGTGTTGGTGAGGGGTTCTGGTCATTCGCATGACTGCTGCTTCAAGCTGTAAGGAGCGTGAAGGCGGGCCTCGGTCCGAAGGGAGGTGCGGGAGACAGTTGGTCGGTTCGGGTGCGTTGGTTCTCGGATGGATCTGGTGTACCCGTCATAGTGACGGTGGGGAGTGCTTGGGTATGCTCACTTAGTATGTATGTGCTGGTCCCGCCGCAGAGTAGCTTGGTGGTTTGTGCTGGAGCCAAGTCTCGGCCCGGACCAAGGGAAACCTGCAGACGTCACTGCTCAATCAGTAGGAGCTAAACTAATCCTCGATATTCTGCAAGCCACAAGACTATTAATAGCTGCCGCAGCCTTGGAAGATGGGGGCTCACCAGACAGTGTCAGGCTACGCTAAGAGCTTCGGCTTCGTTCTGTTTGGGACAGGGTATTCTAGAAGGCCCTGTTCTCCAGTTGATATGGAGCAGAGTGAAAGAGGCATGCTCAGCATACGCAGAAATAGCATTTCAATTTGGAACACAGGGATTGACATTGACTCCAACGTGCAACAGCATACCCCTGCCTGCAGCACACTCGCACATCGAATCAGCATTCTCCCTTCATATGCATACCTATGTCCCTCAAAGCTTATTTCAACCCCACTGAACCCAGCCCTCCAATGCCGCCCCAGACCAAGTATGTACTTTCCTTGCTACCGGTACTATTCTCATCTTGATCCGTGCGGAGAGGATCTCTGGTGCTGTTTCTGGTGGAGGGGTTACACCAACTTATTCCATCACGTGCATCTCCTTTGGGAACCACTACCGCCCATCGTCGGGGTCGGGTGCCTGTCTTGGCTAGGTACCCGCAGTGTCTCATAGTATGGCAGCTTATTTCCGCCAAAATACTCCGTGGAATAGAGTAAAAGGTCGTGGACACAGTTGGGAATCAGAACTTGTCCACAATGACCCCTGTCACGACTCCGTGATGTAAACTACGTACAAAATGACTCCGTCCCACGACCCCCGTCCAACCTCGTGCACTCTCCCACAACCCCGTGGATAAAGTCTCACTTTAATAGTGGTAACTGGGCAAATAGTAAAATTCAGACGGACACGGGGTACGGGTCGTGCCAATGAGTTATTTTGGCGGAAATAAGGCTCCATACCTTCTCTGGTCTCATCTCGATGGTGCCACCAAATACCTCACTAAATGTCAACCCGGAAGCGTGTTCGGGAGCTGTATCGTATATTTAAGGCGCTGGGGTGTAATATGTGGGGACCGGAGCGGCAGAAATGATATCAAAGTGAGAGCAACTATCCGACACATGCCGATCCTAGGTAAAAAGAGTCCGTATACCCTTAGTAGGAACGCTAAGTATATCGCTATTGAAGGATGCGATCTTCTAGACTTGAAAAAAAACACAATATAAGGACTACCCGCACGTCTGCAGGGACAATCGAACGCCACCTACCTAACCCCGTTCCTCGACCTCCTCTTGGACCCAAGCTGGAGATCCTCACATTCGTTTGAACACAGCTATTTGCTTTTACTCTCGTTTTTATCTTGTAATATGAAGGCTTGTTTGTTGTTTACGGCCGCTTTTGCGACCACTACTTTTGCAGCGGCGGTTCCAGCTGGAAGATCTCAATCGGAGGTAGGGGGGTTATTTGGAAGGGCGGTGGTCGTGACGCCGGACGGAACGTGTGGCGGTACGAATGGATACACTTGCAAGACTTCTGCGTACAAATGTTGCTCTCAGTTCGGTGTGTGGAATTCTAGCATTAGTATTGATATCATGATACACGGTCTGATTGTAGTTTGAATGACAGGCTGGTGTGGTGACTCGGTAGACTATTGCGGTGGGTTTATTTACACTTGCATGGACGTTTCAATTATTTGCGGGCAACATTGCTAACAGTTGAAGGGACTGGATGCCAATTGGAGTTCGGTGTATGTAGTAGTTTCCAACATGAACTGTTCATAGACTGATGCAGTGCGCCAAACAGACTTGCAGTGGTGGATCTTCAAACCCTACAACGACACCAACAACGACTTCTTCGTCTCAGACGCCGGTATTATCATTGGGGGCTTCTTCATCCCAGACACTGACATCAACAAAGGCTGCTACAATTCCGGCGGCAACATCAACAGGCACGATTACACTCCCCCGAACAAAGCCCGGCAAAATCCCCTACGGATCGTGGGTATCGACCTGTGTACGCCCTGGATTTGTAGCCCTCACGTTCGACGACGGGCCGCACATCTTCACCCCCGGGCTCCTCGACATCCTGAAAAAAAACGGCGTAGTTGCAACTTTCTTCCTGAACGGGCACAACTGGGGCGATCCAATCACGAGCGCATCCAAGGTCGCACTCGTCCAGCGGATGCTGAAAGAAGGGCACCAAATCGCATCCCACACGTATGCCTCCCATCCTTCAATGAACAACCCAGCTAACCCCCGGTAAGTTGGAGCCATCCCGACATGAACACCCTCAGCGAATCCCAGTTGATCTTGGAGATGACGCAGCTCGAAAGCGCCTTCATCGAGAGCATCGGCAAGTTCCCGACGTACATGCGGCCGCCGTATTTCTCGTGCGGCGATCTCTGTCTGAGTACCATGGCGAAACTTGGGTACCACGTCATCCACTCCGATCTTGATACTCAGGACTGGCTGTATGCGTCGTCAGAGCAGATCCACAATAGCAGGGACATTTTTGCGAACGCTATTAATGCTGCCAGCCCCGCTACCAGGGGATTCATCCCCCTCGCCCACGACGTCTATGAAACCACCGTATCTGGACTGGTGCAGAGCATGATCGATACGCTCAAGAAGAAGGGATTCAGGACTACTACTGTCGGATGGTGTTTGTAAGTTTTGTAGACTTTAAGCTTCCCGGTAGCTTGCTGATGTGGTGTAATTGCAGGGACGACCATTCGAGCAACTGGTACCGCCAGAAGCAGTAATCTTTCTCTTGCACGCAGCCGACAACATCTGAGTTTTTTTCGAAATCGCACTAATTCTCTACTTTTCTTCATGATCAACGGCAACGGATCTTTATACATCTCATGAGCTTTCTCCGACACTGTATATCACCCAGCCTGCATGCGCCTTGTAAACTTTCCTCTTGAACATGGTTTGACATTTATATCTGGTTGTTTGTCATTTTTGGGGCGCGATATATTCCTCTGTACGCTTGGACTTTTGGTAAAGGGTAAAGATGAAGATAGATGAAGAATGTTTATGGGTCCTTATTTTTTAATTATTTAGACCGTTGGGTTGGAAGAGAGGCTACCTCGTTTGAATTGATAGAAAATGGAAACTTCTCGGAAGCCATGAATACACGTATCCTCGTCGTTTTGATTCTACACCACCGGGCTTCTGCATATTGCGGATGCATATATGAGTCTCGTGCTCTGCTGCGGATGCTCATCTGGAGCTTATGTGTTGGCCATGGATGCAGATGTATGGTACAGCTGATTGAGGGTTCATTGATTATTTATTCCATCACCAGAACAAAGATCACATAGAAACGTGGTTATGTTGTATGACTTGAATTGCACGAATCTATGGGCTTTCGCTGGGGTCGTAAATATGGGGTAATGCTCACACGATAGAAGGAGCACCCGAGTGCTGAAAGGTGTCGCAATCGGGTCATGAATGAATAGGCCTATGTATATGATGGTATACGCACGCATATGCATTCATGTGTATCAGCGCAAGTGTGATGATTTGGCTTTCTATAGAAGTGGCCACAAAGTAGCCAGCGGAGGGAAATTCTACCTAACTTCTACCCACCATTATTCGCCACCCTGTCGTGGCTACCTATGAAACCCGCATGATCACAGCTAAACGACCAATTCAACAAGAAGAGCGATCTTTGCACAGCTGGCTGATCACGGTGTTAGAAACACCAGATGCAGGTTCGAAACCTGCAAAACTCAACAAGTGCAATAAACACCAGGGCCCGAGGCTTCAAACCTGCGGTTACCGCTTTTTGTGGCTGCTATCAGGTACCAAGTATCACTAGAGAAGCATGTAGTAGATAACGGTATGTTTGAAGGGTGGGGCGGCGGCAATGGCTGCATCCCGAGCGAGTGTTGGCAGACATGATCTCAGAATGCTGCCGATTCCCGCATATTGGTAGGTAGTGTTGAGTACTTTGGGATGTTTTTGATGCATTCATCGAAGCTGAATCTCTCAGTAACGTCTTAAATCATCATGCGGGTCTTTACTCGGGAATACGCTAGTGTTAGGCTCTGTCTTAAGGACTTACTTTTCAAGTGGCTTGAGTACAACATCCGGCTGGGGAACTTAGGTGATTGGATTGATTGGTGGGTATCTTGGAAGATAACTAGAGACATGGCGTTGTCTCATCTGGTAACTGACATCTGTGCTTCGACGATCAACTGCAGGTACATATGGACCCTTTCTCTCACTGACTCTCCGACGTTCCTCTATTGCGTACCCTACTTGAGCTCTGTTTTGATTCACATATTTCAAGCCCAAAATCAGCATTTTGCAACATTTTACACCAGAAAAAGTGGGCGGAATGTCACATCTGCCCTGAGGTGCGTGAAATCTAAACTAAGCCTTAGTACTTCTAACTGTCACTGGCTGTAAAGGAGGGGTTGCCGCCATTGGCAGCCGCTGTGGTCTAGTAGTACCAGCTGCCAAACAAACAGTGGCCCTAACCCATTTTGACGTCTTGGACACAAACCATTACTAGCCCAGGTGCTCTCGGAGAGCCTTGGCCGAACCAGCAACGCTTATCTACCAATGATACGCTGTCTGCCAAAGGGTAGTAGAATTGGCTTCTAGCTATTATTAATTCTGGCCACCATTTTGGGTAGTTCAGATCAGTCGATCAACCGTCGTCCGACATAGAGTGTTAACTCTCGCCCGTACATCCACATATTGATACCCACAAAAATGAGCCCATGCCTACTCCATCGTATGCTTGTGCAAAGTTCTACAGCAGTTCTACCACACCATGCTTACCGGCAACTCAGACAGTTTCAACCTCTGTCTAGTTTTATACTGTCTTCGCTTTCGCTTAGTAGGAGCTTTTCGGGCCATTTCGGTGTTGCTAGTGTCATTCTTTGTCACTTGCTTGCCCGATAAGCATAAGCTCCACGTTGTCGGTTTCGGCTCAAAAACGTGTCAAACTCTCCGGTTCCACCGAAGTTTGGCTGCTACTGGCAGACTTCCACTAATTGCGTGCCATCAAGGCTCAAAACTACGATGTGGGACTCGGCGATGACTTTTTTTCCTACCAACTACGGCGCAACCGAGATTGCGGCAAGTATTCAGGCTATCTGTCTCTTCTCGAAAGTCGGGCAGAAAGCGCAGGGGGCGAATTCTTCTTCCAGCGCCGGGGGAACATAACAGAAGCAATATCCGATCTCGCTCTTAATCCGTGCGTGGACCTTTACAAGATAAGGATTTTGTAATAACACCGAAGCTATGGTTCAAAGGTTGCTCGGCTATTGCGATGTCTAGGGATCCGGACTGAGAAACAACGGCACGGTACCGGCAGACATTCACATACTGTTTTCACTCACTTTTTGTCGGCCGTCAAACAAACATTTCGGCCAAAAACGACTGGGCCCTGGATTGACTCATTGTAGAATAATATCAACATGAATAGGCTATAGTAAGTACTTGACCGGACCGATAGTCACGATACTCAACGACTAGTTATGTTTTTGGACTAGAGACTGGCGCTTTCAGAACGCTGCGGGTGAAGCTCCGCTGAGGGGTTTACTCACTCGCTTGGTACACTTACTTCCGAGGCTAGACCTGCAAAGCCATATAGGTGGAGTAGATCGAAGAGTACGAGGGACAGACCTAACTATGCTCGAAAGCTCGCACCACGCAACCGCTGCCACTACAATTCCGGGGATTACTGTCGCTGGGGCGGCTGTAGGTCAATCAAGCCCATAGTGGGTGATTGCACATTTACTCCGTGGTATGGAAGCGCCTGAAAAGTTTATTGTTACTTTTTCACAAACCAGTGGAGTTCTGGGCTTGAATCACGCACTAGTTAACAAATACCCGCGAATTCGCTTCGTGCTTCGCGGATACCCCTGAAATATAGTCCACTAAAGGAACTAATGTTCTTTCTCTAGCGGTGGCGCTTGATGGAACTACAGAGTTCTGAGATAATGGATAAAGGGATCAAAGTCTACTAGAAAAGGAAATGTATCGATCAGTGTCAACTTTTGTGGTGACAATGGTGTCTTTGGTCGTGGCCTCAAGGTACTAATATTACTCAATTTGATCGATATAAGACATTTCTCTGCTCTCCAGTTATCGGATCCCTTCTCCCTGCACACTCGGTTTTATAAATTCTGTTGCAATACTCACGCTCTAGGGTCTAAAAGTGCGATAGACAGTGGGACCCGTCGGCTGCACCTACCCGCAGATGAACTCTTCTATAGATACATGTCTGAACGTATCATAGAGGTATTGCTTAGTGGTAAGATGGGAAACAGTGCAAACTTACCACCCTTCAGATAAGTTATACCCGCAGCGTAGTATATCTCCCCATAGCCATGAAAGCAGACACTTGCAATAACTCTACTACTAGCGATGGGCTATTTTGAGTCTCAAGCTTGAGCCTCAGATCTCGAGTAGGCCAACAGAGAAGCGAGAAAGTGTGAATCAGCTCGGGTTTACAGGATCAAAAGCTCGAGCTTCGTGGAAGCTGGTGGAGAGATTTGCGAGGGATCTGCGGTGTCATTTCGGACTCTCCGGGTTCTGCACCCCACATGGAATCTTGAGGCCCACGCACCAGTAGATATACATTCTGGGTGAAACGCGGGTTTTGCATTATAACAATCCGGTTATCATAGAATATTTATCGTCCGTCAATCAATTGGAACTAGGGTACCGGCGATAGGCTCTGTTGAAAGGCTTCCTTCTATAAGGATAGATGGTACGGGCGGGGGATATGCACCCTTCTTCGAAGTTTGATAATAGCAGGTTGATATGTAAAGCTGAGCTTGAGCTTTCGTGTGCCTCTCCCACCGTGAGCTGAGTATGCACGAATTTCGTACCCGAACCCCCCTAGCCTCTCGCCCATCACTATCTGCTATATTTGGGCCCAAGGGGAATGATATCTATATAGGTGACGCATCTTCTGTCGCCCCATACTGCCTTACATATTGGGCGGGTAGATTCATTCGATCGGTCGATGTCGAGATACTGCCCAACAGACAGTTGGCTGACCAAAACATAAGATCCGGATTGTTTGCATAGCAAGAGTAAGACAACCCTGTAGTTCCAGTTCCATGATAGCACCTTAGTCTAGGATACTTATTAGCAATAAACATACCATATATAGTTAATCCCTACCTGGAAGTCAATACTAAAGCTTATCCCTACCCTAGCCCACCAGCATTACCGAATGTCGGTCTGTGACTAGGAAACTTTCTGCTCTACTCACCGTTGCACCTCTATCCATAGATCCACAGGTACATTAATAGGTATTTCTTCTCTGGGTCTTTGTTTAGCATACAGACACGAGTGGAAATAGTTTCTCCCCCACAGTTACTGGAGAAATGGACTCGTTCGACCGACCCTAAGTGCCTATGTCATTTGGGTGAGGTCAAATGTACCTTTGGGAAGTTAGGTACCAATCGTGAAGAGTCCAACCATTTCGGCCCATGGCCAATTGAGAGAATTATCTCCACTCCCGACCACATTGATATCCGACGCTTTAGTGTAATGTTAACTATCTGAGTCTACTCTAGAGTGAATAGCAACAGACAAAACCCAAGTACCGCCGTTTTATAGAGAGTGACACTCACTTCTGGATCGCATCATAGAGTAGAACTCACTCGATATATTGAGATGACTTTTTCCTTCGACCGAACTTCAAAGTTCGCCGCCTAATGCTTACAGTCATATTTCAAACCTCCAGTAACATTCTCTAGTGTTTCGCTATTAGAAAATGCTTCCAGGAGCATTCTGACACGAATAATTACCCACAAACTCGAAAATCCCCATTGCCAAACTTGTGAGCAAAAAAGTACACCACAAGACGAAAACAATTTCACCAGCTGGTTGTTCCAGTTCGTGAACTGTGGAGAATCGGAATATTGTATGAAACAGAATGACACGCAAGCAAAAACAAACTCCACGTAGATGATAACGACAGCACAGGCTCTTTATATTATACTTTCCCCCAAGATCCTTCTTACGTTTCACTGCATTCTAGGTGAAGCGTTTACTCGCTGCTGTCATCGTCATCATCATCCATCATAGCATCATCATCACCGCCCCCCTCTCCCATCTCTGGATCCCCATCACCACCACCTTCACCATCACCACCACCTTCACCATTGCTGTCCTCCTCTTCACCATTAGCAGCCTCCTGCAGCGCCGCCATCTTTTCCACAAAGTCCTCTTGAACCCTGACAAGCCAGCTCTTCAACGTATGTTCATCCATCAGTCCGTCTCTAGTCTGCACCAAAGTTTCCATCAACCTCAGCACGAGGTTCCTGCGTTTTGCGAGATGATAGGCTCTAGACTTCTTCTTCGCCAACTCCTGCTTTCTAGCAAGTGTTTCCGAGACCAATGTTGCCCTGTCAAGAAGCTGTTGCGGGAGGTGGACAAGGCGGGCGAGCACCAGACCTGTGGAGAGATGTTAGTGTTTTGATGGGGAAAGGGTGAGTGGCTGGAACCGTAATGTTGATCTTTCACACTACCGTCGGCAACTTTGTAAAGCATCGTCATGGAATCTTGAGATTCCATCTGCCGGAATATTAGCCCCAGATTTAAGCAGTTGAATGTTCGGAGACCAAACTAACCGCGACTTGCATATGCAGGTTCACGACACCAGCCCTTTCCGCCAGAATCTCGGTCAGTTCTCTAAAGTGAGTGGCAAACCATACCAGCGCCCTGCTTTCAACCAACGCTTCGCACACGGCTAGTGCAATCGCCATTCCGTCTCTAGGACTGGTTCCACGACCAAGCTCGTCCACAATAACCAGGCTTCCCCTTGAGACGTTGCGAAGAATAAATGCCGTCTCTCTCATCTCCGATGCAAACGTAGAGACGTTGGCTTCGATCGAATCATCCATCGACACTCGCGCAAAGAGTTGTAGTGTGATCGGAAATGACGCATATTGTGCGGGAACGCTGTATTTCCTTGGGTGAGCTTATTGCCTGAAGTTATAGAGCCACGATACATACAATGATCCAATTTGAGCCATGACGGTCACCAGTGTGATGAAACGGAGGTATGTTGACTGGGAAGACTATGCATTAGCTCTCTCGCAGGCATCCATTCATAGGAAACAACGATCCATTTACCTTGCCTGACATATTACATCCTGGAAAAACGTATCAAGAATGGTTAAAATCTTGGTTGTTTCGCCGACATCCTTACGGGAACATACCTGTAACTATCTGGAACCTGCACCACAACCTAGTGAGCTCTTATATTGCACATCTACCATACTCATATCTGGCGGGGCATCTCACCTAGATTGCTGACTTGCATACACGTCATTGGGGACATAACGGTCTTTGTGGATCTTCTCTCGGATGGGGTGACGTCCAGCCTTGATTGCCACAGTATTGGTGAATTCTGGACGAACTAAGAAGAGTCACAAGCGGGATATCGGGACCACACATTAGATATTCTGGCTGAAGTACGTAACAAGGTGGTGTGGTGCGTACCATAATCTTGCAGAGTACAGAGATGGGCAAAACTGCACAGCTGTTCGGATAATCGGGCGCAGTCAGTCATTCAAGGGTGACCAGAGGCGCAACTGCAAGTAGGCAGGCGTTGACCAACCATATCCAACATGCCAATTCCCTCACCAACTTTGAACAATCCGGAGATTTCTTGGCCAACATCTTCGACGAGCTGGTTTACAGTCTTGTCGCCTGCATGAAGTCAAGAAAGCAGACATAGTGGGGAACCGGGATGCTCACTCATGAGTAATACCTCCGTGAGTGAATCATTGATCTGGTTGCACTATCAGCCTGGGGGATTAATTGCAAACATTCCAGGATCATGGTTTAGCATAAGCACATAAGTTTCCCGACGATAGACCGAGCTTTCCTTGGGATGTTAAGACATACTTTGAGATTACGTTTCATAAGGTCCAAGGTCGTCAACTCAACGAACCGTTTGCGTTTCACAACATTTACGAAAACAGCCGGAAGAGATCTATCTTCTAGGTCTGAAGATGGAAGGCGGAGATAGTACCCACGCCCAGATTCAAATCTGAGTTCCAATTGGAGGTCGTACTCCTTGGATATTTCTTCGACGAGTGTGTGCACATCTTCTGTGGCTTCCTTGTAAGTCTGCCTAGCGACATCCAGTAGACCATTGACCCCGCTCTGTAGTTGGCTGATCAGACGTTTCTCAGACCATAATTTTTAGTCCAGAATACAGTGGGGCGGATCATATACCTTAACTGCATAGCATCGTTGATTCCGCAGGTCTAATGGACTCTTTGAGTAGTTCACGTCTTCGTTGATCACGTCATTTATTAATGTCAAGACGGGATCTATCTTATCGGGACTACAAAGCTGTGTGTGCACTTCAGCCGAACAATATCATTCTCTGCAGAACCTGCAGAATTTACTCACATTTCTGATGGCTAGCAACAACTCGCTTCTTACTGGCGCTAAAGCTTCATATATAGGCTGTACGCACATAGCCGCTTGCTTTAGCAGAATGATATTATTCGTGGATTGTTCAGAGTGCTTTAAAGATGCCCTCACAGGTACGGCGACGAGCTAAAAGGTCGTCAGTTTAAAATTGCCTTGCCAACAAAATATCAATGCACGTACAGCTGTACAAAGCCTATCCATATCTGGGAACCCCTTCAAGGCATCCTTCACTTGAAAGAACATCTGCTCATGTAGCGTGAACTCCTCTACTGCATCTAGCCTCGAGTTCAGTGTCGGGATGTCGGTCAAGGGTTGGAGTACGTTTGTCCTGAGGAGGCGGGCCCCCATAGCACTGTGGGTATTATTCAAAAGACCAAACAGACTATCTGTCGATTTGGCGTCGTTGAGATTCTGTATCAACTCTAGGACGTGCACAGTTGTAGGATCAATCAACATAGAACCTCGAAGACATCAGCGCACATAGCTCAGCTACCACCATAGAGGTATTATTACCTTCGCTACCTTGATACTTGATCCTCAATGTATGCATTGCAAATCTCGTGTAGTTCAATGTTATGTGCTTTAATGCAGCCGCTGCAGCGGACACGGCATAAAACTTCGAAGATATTGCCACCATAATACCTGCCAAATCATCTGCACAAGCTAGCTGCTGGATGTACTCATGTCCGGCTTGCTCGCTATAGTATTTCCTAGGGACCTGGGTCATGGTCGCATCCGGCATGTAGTGATCCATTATCAACAATAGCGTAGATTTGTTCGGAATAACAGACGTAACTGGGACAAGGATCTGCCACCATGTTTAGAATTTCACGCAGTGCATGTGTGTGTGAATGAGCCTCAGTACTTCGCTTGGATTGAACACAGTCAATTTATGCATAGTGCGGACGTAGGTCTGGGAATCTTGTATCTCGCTCAAATGGCACTCGCCTGTGTTCGTCAGAATTTAGTTAGCAACCGTTTAAGCCGTTTCGATGGAACCCTTTATACCAGTGGTCAAATTGACAAAGCACAGTCCCACAGTTGCGGATATCCCACGAGATTCCGTTACTGCGCATATTATTTGTTGATGACCGCCTATTGTTGATGCTGCGGTTTTCGGACGCCCGGTTCTTGGACGAGCAGTGCTTGTACGAGCGGTAGTCGGGTGTGAGCGAGATGTAGACATTGTGTTTGAAAGATATGAAGACGTTGGAGAGGCCATTTTACGTTGTAAGTAAGGGGTAAAAAGAATGAATGAAGTACCACTGTAATGATTGATTGTGATCGAGCTCAGAGAGCTTCAAGATATTTGTGTAACACTACTTAGCGTTGTTCTAGAGTATGACTGCCACACAACCTCGATCGCCTAACTTTTGACAACCACCAGAGCAGCTCTACTACCGCGACAGCAGCTCAGCTCCCCGACGACAAACTCACAGCTCCTACGCCCACCACTTGCATCACATAACCATCCCATTTATCTCTTGCCGCCGCCATGTCTGAACGTAAAGTCCTCCAGAAATACGTAAGTTATCCACACTTCTGTGCTCCTCCCGACATGCTCAACTGCTAACACGGCACCTAGTTCCCACCCGACTTCGACCCCTCGAAGATCACGCGCAGCAAAGGGCCCAAGCCCGCGGGTCCGAAGCAACAGACAGTGCGACTGATGGCGCCGTTCTCGATGAAATGTCTCAACTGTGGCGAGTTCATCTACAAGGGGCGCAAATTCAACGCACGCAAAGAGAACAGCCAAGAGAAGTACTACAACATCAGTATATTCCGGTTCTACATCCGCTGCACGCGCTGTTCATCTGAAATCACCTTCAAGACCGATCCCAAGAACATGGACTACACGTGCGAGAAGGGCGCCATCCGCAACTTTGAGCCCTGGCGGAACACGAAGGATGTCGAAGAAACTGAGGAGGAGAGGCTTAATAGGCTCGAGGAGGAAGAGAATGAGAGTGCTATGGAGAAGCTCGAGACGAAAACACTCGATTCCAAGAGGGAGATGCAGATTGCGGATGCGCTGGACGAGATTAGGACTAGAAATGCGAGAAATGAGAGGGTAGATGAAGGCGATGTGATGGGAAAGTTGGTAGAGGTTAAGGACGCTGCTACGTTGGAGAGAGAGAGGATGGAAAAGGAGGATGAAGAGGCAGCGAGGAAGGCGTTTCGGACGGAAGAGGACACTTTTGTGAGGAGGGTTGTGGAAGGGGAAGAAGAGGAGGCGGGACTCGTAAAGAAGAACGGAGAGAGCTCGAGTTCGGCACTAGATGTGACCAAGGTGGAGATACCAAGCTTCAAGAAGACGGTGAAGAGGAAGAGGGAACTGGGTGCTGCACTCGGAATTAAGAAGGTTAAGCCTTTGGTTTAGTTGGCAGTGCTTACGGTTTGATGCATATCTGGGGTCTGTCTGCCGTTTCCGGTTCTTCGAGTTGGCAGCAATGGGGTATATTTATTGGGCCCGTAGTAATACGGTGCAATGCTGGACTGTGGGATAGAATGAAGCTTCAGAACAATGTTCAACACAAATGCCCCCAACAACACCACATCATGTTAAGTGCTTTCTTACTCTTTGTGTAGGTGGGATAGGTTCATGCCCGAGAATCGGATCGTTGGGAGGCCCATCAATGGGCCGCAAGCTTCTGCTTATGGGCCTTGTCATACGGTGACTGCTGATAGATTACTGGCCTTGTGACTGCCACTAGACGAACCACCATTACCACAAGTCCGGATAGCCCGCTCCCTGCTGGATGTGTGCTGACCTACCAAAGCCCACACTATTATCACCGACCTTGTCCCTCTGTGCCAAACAACCTACAATGGTTTGAGTCAACTCTTTGCCAGATATTTGTAGACCGCCAGCTAGACGAATCCGTCAAAATCCACCCCAGCCTAACCAAACCCGAGCATGCATATCCCTTCCATATACGCCAGCATATCTGGACCGCGAGCACCGGAAAACCCGTTGCATACATATGGCAGCCTCCTACCTGCAACCCCTGGCCTACAGAGGGATGTTACTCCTTACCAGGACCGAAAGCCGGATCACTGAAGAACAACAAACTCTCTTCGAGTATGCCTTCTCTTTCCGGAACTGGAATGAATGATGATGCATAGACGACCAAATCCTTCGAACTGCCATATTAAGTCCCGGGAAAGCGGTAAGGTGCCGAAAACAGCTATCAATGGCCATAACCACGACCGTAGAGTAGGATGCGCGCGGCAAGCAAGAACATTTCCCTTAGCCGCTGACCCTACATATCTCCATCACTGGTTGCGTACTCGCATTGATTTGACGTGTAGTAGTTATAGGCGTAATAGTAACGGTATGTAACCCGCATACACTCATGCTCTTGTTGTTTCCAAATGAGCTTCAGAGTAAAGTAATTTATATTATCCGTTAGCTGTCGTCGCGGTGACGGAACGATCGATCGCGAGCCATAAATCGAGGGCAGCAAGGATATTTGAGAGCTGCCGTATACACCGAAAAAGCAATCCCACGGATATACCCGACCCCAGTTCAATTGGACGGTAAGACAGATCAATTAACTCATGAGGTGGTGGATTGTTCAACGTCCACTAGCTAGACGACCTCTTATAATTTTGTCTCACTGCCATATCTGATAGATAGATTTTGGCATCAAACAGGCAATAAACAGAAACATAGATGGTATGAAACCAAAAACAGAGAAAACAAAGCCCGAATATATCCCTCTTAGCATATACGTACTCCCAAAAAATACATGCCCAAAGCCCGATAAGATGAAGCAAAAAAAAACCAAAAACCCGATAGCAAAGATCCTCAACCCTCTTACTCCTGCACTCCGTCCGTGCCATGCGTGCGAACTGATTAGAGTTCTGGTCCATCTCCTTTATCTCTACGTATAGGGATTTTGATACCTGGGACAAACGTCAGCCTGCTGCTGGAAGGGTGAACGGAGTAGTCATACCCTGTGTAGCAAAGCATTTGCTCAATCCCGTACTCTCAATCACGCCGGGGAATTTCTTTGCACTGTAGACCTGGAACACATCGGAGTATGCGGTCGCAAGAACTGGAGTGACGCCAGTGTTGAGCTTTCCATCGCCTCGCCCGACGTTGACAAAGTTCATCTTCAGCCTGATTTCACGAACGCTTGTTAGCTCCCCTAGACAGCTGAGAGATGGGATTATGGGGGGAAATATAGCACCTGAATGAGCCTTCTGTCCGTACAGATAAGTCTTGCAGGATAAACCATACGCCAATCTTGTTGTCGGGGTCTGTCAATTTGAAAGCGCTGGCACTGAGGCTGCCAATAAGGTTACGCGTAAACATGCCCGATGGTGTTTGCTGTGCCTGGGGCTGTTGCTGTAGCTGTTGCTGTTGCTGTAGCTGTTGCTGTTGCTGTGGTGGCACGGGTGCCTGCGAGTGCATGCTCGGATAGTAGCCCCCGGGACCATTCGGATGCTGCGGTTGTTGTTGATAGTAGCCCTGTTGTTGCTGTGGTGGCTGCTGTTGGGGAGGATGGGAAGGTGCCGACGAATACCCTTGGTAAGAGATCTGGGGTGGCATCGGTGGTGCATGCTGAGAATAGCCAGGGTGTTGCTGCTGTGCGTGGTGCGCATGATGAGCTTGTGGATGAGGATGGGGCGGAGGGGTTGGAGGGGGTGGAGGGTATGAGGAGGAGGTCGCAGCGGAGATAGAGGGAGAGGTGGCAGAATGCCGGACAAGATTTACTTCTCTGGTGCCATCGGCCGACCAGAGATCGACCGTGAGGACATAGTGTGAGGTGTCAACCTCGCTGGAAACACGGGCGTTAATTAGCTACGTAGTTCGTAACGGTAGAAAAACGACAGCATTTGCGGAAACCTGGATGATTGGGTGGCCCTTCCTCGCCGAAAGGATCGGGAATGGAATTGACGGGCAGGAAGATTAACTGATTGATAGGACTCACTTAATATCAACTTCCTTTCCTGTTGTTTCGTCCTTCACAACCAATCTGACGCAAGGAGGCGGCGTAATTGGCCGTCGATCCTGCAGTAAGCTGTCAGTACGCGTGTGCTATTTTCTGTTGCGTTTCTTGTTGTCGTTGGACTCCACGACGGAGGAACGCGCATCCGGACTTTCCAAGCAGAAGAACGCACCTTATCGCCGAAACCACACATCCGCGCCCGGATGGGCTGCTGCTTTACTTCCAAAGTGTAAATTCGTCCATCACCGCGACACGAAACGTTCTGGGGTGGTGGGGGGTAGTTTTGGACCATTCCGTTGCTTGCGACTGGCGGAGGAGGGGGTTGTTGTGAAGAGGAAGACGAAGAGGAGCCCCGAGTCATTGGTAGCGGCGGCACGCCATGGTTGGGATGTGTCATGCTGTACATGTTCAATGACATCTAAGAACGAATCCGAATTCCTGGGTCTTATATTGTTTTTGGGTACTTATATGCCTGTATTTATTTGAATCTTCCTAGAGATGTCGCCAATTGTTCCTCTGAATTTCTCGAAGTTTGACAAGAATCAGGATAAGATGTGAACTGATTGACCACACTCAGAAGAAATGGGTGCTCGATTCGACTCGACTCGATTGATTCCGTGACTTTGTCTGATTGAACGATAGAAAGACAACCAAGTTCCGTCCTTCTCGCTGTTGCTACTGACGACTGTGCTGCTCTCTACCACCGCCTTCCGGTAACAGGCGATCGAGTGTCTTTTATAAAGTTTCCTCGTGTCCCCTGTCAAGCTGGCGGGTCTCGGTCCAAAAAAAGTAATTAAGGTGGGTAACGACCCACAACCCCAAGGCTTCCTACGCCCTTGCACAAAAACCCGGGTTCTGGGGTAGGTATTGCTGATCTGCTGACCGTGACACTGCGCTGGCCTTTTGGGGGACGGATTGGAGGTGGGCAGATCAAATACTCGGGACGGCTAGTCGCAGATACATCGGTGCTGCAGAGTCACGACAAGTCCAGCGAACTTTTGTAGTGGGATGCAGTCTGGGAAGCAAGTCTCGGCTTTGGCTCCGAGAGCCGCCGCAAGGACAAGAACAAGGCTATCTATCGTTCTGACCGTGCTTGCTTTTTCTGGATGAAACAGTTATGCATGCATATAAATGCACAGAACGAAGTTCGCCAGACGGCAGTCTGCCTTCGAAGCTGCCACAGATCCGATCAAAATCTACTCTCTATGGTCTGATGGTCGAATACACCGCGGACACAAACCCCCCCAACAATGCGGATTCAAAGCCGTCACACCAATCTACTCTACTCGGCAGACTACAGCTTGTCTCCACGATTGCCGGTAACTGAACCGCATACAACAGTCGTGCTCTGCTTTCGGAAGAACAAACATCGGAAGGTCGCGTTTGTGTCAGGGCATGAATTTGTCCTTGATCGCTTACCCAACACTTGGGTCCAGATGTGGGATCCGTAGTTTTGGGAGACGGTATATGCACATGGATGGACAGGAACATCGAATGGAAACGGTTTAAGATTGTATTACACTCAATGACTATATTGCAAAGTTTGGCTAAACTGGAGTGATCGAAAAGCTCCGGTAAAGGACCCCACCTGCATATTGCAACCTCCCATCGTACTATCACACTAACAGACAAAAGCTAGAGGAGACACGCAGATATAACCATATATCTGGCATAGTCCTGTTATGCCGTCATTTTACAGCCTTTTGCAGCTACTTAGCGCAAATTCGTCTTGATAAGTCGTGACTGCGGGTCCCCCGAAATACGCAGCTCCGTATTTTGGTGACCTATAGCGTCAAGCCGGATAGACTTTCTCTATCATATTCTGGTCAAGAACTGATACTTCATGGATGCTTCCCTAACTACCAATTCCACATTCCAAGGTTAATAGCCTAAGCAACTGCTTACGAGTCCTTTTTATGCTGAGGTCGGTAGTTTTACCCTTAATTATAGATGGAGATATGGCAAACAACGAAAATGGCGGGTACAGAGACAGCCATCATACGATTGTTGGGGATCTCTCTATTGCCGCCATCCCTGGAGCGGGGATACCGAGGTGCTGATACTCAGGGCGCCTAGGTAGAGGGCAGCAAACTCCTCTTAGAGACTCAAGGCGTGACTCAAAGCTGTACCTTCCAATATAGGGTTGATCGGAGAAAGAACTTTCATTAACGGCTATCCAATCGTGGTTCTGAAAAAATGTGATTGTTCCCAGTGTGCGAGGAATTAACTCGCCAATTGCGGGTAACTAATGATTCAGGAACTCTGAGATCCGAAAGCCCTAACATCTTCCAACAAATCCCAAAGCCATGGTCAAACAGGAGATCTGACCTTTCGGCTGGGTTCTTGGATTTGCGCTTATCGGGTCTTGGCTTTCGCTACAGAGCACTAGTTTATCCACGCGACAATTTGTTTTTCCCCACCCTTCCAGCGAACCCATCCATATCCACAGAAGCAAAAACACCTTCCTACTATTGAGTGATCTGGCGATAGGGTCGAGATAGCGAAGCGCGAACCAGTGCCTTTTTCACATATAACGCTCACACCATCTTTGGGATAATGGTATGCATGCGTTTGGCACAGAGACCTGTGCCTGCACGGACATAAATGGTAGGTTGTGGACCCCACCGTTCTGCAAGTTCTCGTGACCGCCAACTACCGGACTTTGGGATATCAGGTTTGCACGAGTCACGACACCATCACGAATGGCTTCGAAACTAGTAGGTAATCCCTCAGCAGGTCTCACTGGACACATTATCAAGGATATTAAGGCAGCCACGGAAACTGCTCGACGGGGTTATCAATAGGTGCAGCTGTAACTGAGATCAGAGGAAAACCCGGTACGTAGGAATAGTACATAACCAGATTTCTGACTACCGTATTATCTGGGTGTATCCGGTTTATTTGTAGTGCCGCAGGTGGCAATTGCAACCCCCAATAGCGGTCTTTATTCGCCCTGAAGCTGCTGAGTTGCTTAGAAGAAACTACAGCTGAGAGAGTGAACCAATAAGAGCAATGGATCTGACATCCTGCGGCGCTACAAAAAACTGAACACACCCAGATAATATGGTAGAGTCTTTCGATTATTAGGTTACCACAATAACCGCATCTTTGCATGAATATGCACTAATTTTGGGCCGGCGCACAAGGCTTTATGAGTTTACCAGAGGAAGGGACACGTATATGTGCTCTAGCACGTCATCCGCGGAACTGGATCCATAATTTGCTAATGGTGGTAGTGCAGGCAGAGAGATTTGTTAGATGCATGTTGGCGGAGAAAACTCTACATGCTCGATCTGGCGAGCTTTGGTTGATATCTTGAAACTTGCACAGCTTACTTATTGATGATGATGGGATGTTACATTCACCACGTTGCTTATGCCTCCAGTGCCCGCTGAGGAAGAACTGACCTACCCATGATTATGCTGCACAGACAGGCTTGCCCGACAACATTTTGATGCTGACCGATGGAACACAACCTGCCAACGAATAGCGATACATGCTGTGGATGGGTGTGCAACGAATAGTGACACATACTGTGGTTGGTGGTTGGTAGTTGGTGGTTGGGTGTGATATTATCAGTCCGTAGTCTGGTGTCCAATTATGGTTTATCCTACCCCACTGCAACGGTTCATTGCGGATGGGAAGAGACCCGTAGATCTGGAACAGGGCTGGGTGGCATGAATTTGACAGCAGACGTAATACGGAAACCAAAGGGGTAGCGTATGTATATTTCTATATTCGCTCGAGAGTCACAATCGGCATTTGGAAACCAGAGAAAAAGCGGGGCAGAAACAACCATGTACTCTCGCCGGTTGTCTCCACCACCGGCAAACCAGGCCGGCAGACCATTCTTCCAGCTGAACTTACCAAACGGAACTGACCTGCATCTGAGCGGTGGGGTTAACGTTGGTGTGGGAGTGGGTGACTGTGGGTATGGGTTGATATGTTTTTCTGTTTTAGGCGTCACAGACCGAACCAACAACCCATGGTTCTGGTTTACCTTCCCGTCTTCTTCTCCTCACGCTCGTGCATGATATCACTGCTGCTGCAACCTCAGTCCTGCATGAAGAACCCACCCCTCCCAGTCCCAAGAACCAGGAAATCAACTCTCGCCACCATCACGAAAAAAATAAAACTCCCAACCTGTTTAGTCAGGTCACCCATTATCGTCTTCCATGGGCTGCACCTTCCCTTCCCCGAAATCATTGAAAACTATTTTGAAGTTCTTCATCTTCAGCTCTATCTATCGGTGATAACGCCGTATGTTGCAACGCCAGCTATGAGCGCCGAGACCTATAAGTCAACACCCACACCTATAGAAGGTGTAGAACTACCCAATCCACCGGTTCTGGTTGAAATCCTGGAAATTTCTTGTCGTCCGTGCAGCTCGCATACCCGACCTCTCGGTGAGAGTTTCTATTCGGTCCGCAATCTCGATATAAAATCTACCGGAAGCAGACCTATGACGCCACAAAAACTCGTAGATCTAGAGTCTTGGAGATTTGGAACCATCTAAGGTGGCGAATTAATGCTTTGACGGCGAACTTACGAAATCCATAAATACGAGCACAGTAAGTCCTGCAGCTGCTGACTGGAGAGGTACATTATATATTTCTCGGCCGGGGAATGTATTCATAGCAAAGTACAGCTTTTGAAGTATACCGACGACGACGATGACGATGTTTCACATCTGTCCGTTCATGCTAGGGGAACGAAGAACACTAGAACCAATCGCTTGATGATGGAAACGGTCACCAGTTTTGGGGGCCGCGAGGTGGACTTAGTTGTGACAGAAGCTGCAGTATGCATAAGTTGAATTGGGTTTTAATGGGAGATCGTTGGAGCGGCGCAAACGTTCTCTACGAGTGATAAACTAGAAATAAATTGGTGCACCGGAGAACTAGAGACAACTCATCAATGATCAACCCGCGCCATATTAATATTTCCCCATATTTGCATTGTTGGCTTCCACATACAGTTGTTGATACCCGGGGTTTCAGCTCCAGTCTTTCATCCAGCCGCTCTGTGCAGGGGCTAGACCGGAACTGGTTGATCCCTACGACTGGTTAATGTTCCAAACGCGTTCTCCGCTAGCCGGGATTTCATGGTTGTGAGATCCAGCAAAGCCTATCGATGTCGGTAGCTAATCGGACTTTGTATGGTAGATGTGGTCCCAACACTTGGACACATCAGAAGAAACCTAGTTTCTCTAGTCCAATCAATTCCACCTAAGTTAGCCAATGAGGTATATAGATTGGTGGTTCGGAACATTAAGCCTCGCTGTTATTGGAAGTGGGATTAGGGTTCGAACGAGAACTAACTAACGTTAACACTTCTTCGAGTGAGCATTCCGCGTTTCATTTGCTGGAGTTTCTGTCTCCTCGAGTTGCGTTGTACGTACGGAGGATTTTCGGGGTACACAGCCCAGCACCCAGTTTCCCTTTAATCTCTCCCACTCCGTCAAAGTCAAGGGTCTGCCGACAAATATGGTACCACGTATACCTACCCTTTAACCAGAGACCGTGAAGACGTTTGTATTCCCACAATAAGAAGGAAGTTGCGGGGGCAATGGTTTTGGCAGACTTGATGATACATGCTATACCTGCCAATTAAAGGATATGACACATGAGCTGTCGAACCCAAACGGATTTGGTGCACTCTTGACCTCGAAAGAACGCACCGAGTTAAAATGCGGTACAGTGCATGAAGCTGAGATTCTATGAGATCACTTTTCAAGGGTGAGAAGCACTGTTTCATTAAGAAGGAAAGGTTTATGTTGGCGAGTAGTCGGCATCTGAGTTTATGGCTAAACTAGTGGAAGGCGCACCCCCCCCCCACAAAGCTAAAACTGACACCGTTGGTAATGAGAAGGACTAGTGGATGAATAGGGAATAGCGGATCAATATTGGGGAGGAGAGTAATGCGGAGGGACGAGATATTGAGATAGCGAAAGAGAGGGGTTAGAAGAAGGGAAAGAGGGATGAAGAGCAGAAGCCGAGGGAGAAAGGCGGAAGAGATTGCGGCGGTGCTGGAATAGGGTCATGATATCGATCCTGCGAGAAATGCAGCCAGTCAAGGAATTGGAGCATATGGGAGTGATGACCGCCGAAGCTCTGACCCAGAGTTAATTGATGTTCACATTGATATTTCCGCTATCCGCGGAAGTAATTATTTGGCAGTTTCTCTAACTAAAAGTAGATAGTTGATCTCCGGTTTCTAGGGTTAAGACTTCCTACACCCATATATCCATGGAAAATAGAGGATGGCACTTAGACTAAGATGACCGAACGCACCTGAGAGCGGCGAGATATTCATTCGGCCAGAGGAAATGGGAGCAAGTAGTTGGGGTATACAATAAGTAAAAACCTCCTAGGTATGTGCTCTTCCTATAATAAATAAGTTTTGTTTATCTATCCACGTATAGTGGCACTCCTCACTGCCCGCTCAATCACTCGCAAGAGAAACTCGAGCTGGCTTGGTGGACCAAAACTAGGGGAATTGATTATCATTGATTTCATATATGTACCCATTAAAATGAGCATATGACGAGACGCTCTAATCCCTGCTATTAAAAAGTGACCATATAAATCACCTATAAAAGCAGTAGCAGAGTCACTTCTGAGGGGCGTATTGAAGGAGGTATATTTATGATCTAGTCTGTATCAGGCTAGAGCCAGAAACGCTATCGGCGGCCTTTCCTTGCTATCATCCCCGTACCACCCGCCTCAACATCCTCGTGTATATGATCCTCGCACCCAAAGTCACCATGTACCGTACGAAAGGATACTGACATCGAGATCCTCCGTTCAGTTTGCAATCGGCAATCAGAGCCTTCTGTGCCCTGCCTCCGCTCAAGCTTAGTCTTGCCGGGCCCGCACGACGTCAGCTACTAGGGCGAATGCTGGTCCATCCCTACAGAAACTCACGCTATCGGCAGTAATTGGGGTCCTCACAATCTAATAAAGAAAGCGCCTGTGATCAGACAAGTCTAACCTGGCGAGAGTCCAGACGATTGGTATAGGTAAACCTTCCGCTTCACATCGTTTTCTCGTTGTTAATTATCTGTAATTTCAAGGGGCAAGTCAAGATATAAAACAAGTGGGGATTGAGCTGTAGCAATACCGTATTAGCTTCTAGCTACTTCCTAGACGAGAGAATTGCCTGGATATGCACCCAAAGACCTAAATTGCCGCGATTATACAACATCATCGGCCGAGAAAGCTGTGGGGGAGATCCCAGATATCCATGCTTTTCGGGAGGAGCTGCTTGATTTGCTCCCCGAGCCGTATCCTCCGGACCGTAGTCATGAGTAGTTTCGTAAAGTGGGCTTTGGCTCATCAAGATGCCCTGATCACCTCGGCCAGTACAATTGGCGTAGGTTTCTGGAACCCTCCGCGCAGTGTTCCTAAGCGGTCAGTCCGGCCGCTGTTTTGTTAGCCTCAGATATTGAGCTTTTCGTACAGCACACAACAGCTACTCTTTCTCAATGCCACGGCTAACCGAAGTCCTTTTGAAGGGAAAGTGAGAAAGAGAATGGAAACCTAGCCCTAGCATGGATGGGAGTACTGGCTGAAAAATGTCAATGGCTTCAGGTAAGGGACATCGATAGACGGAAGTGTAAGAAGTGCATTCAGCTAGAAGGTGCCCAGCTTCAGAGGAAATTTTCAACCATATTTTTCAATACCCCAAAGCGCGACACCGGCCACCACTGAGCAGCCAAAACAACCTAAGAATAAAGGAGCAATGAAGGTAATTAGATGGGGAATGTCTCTGGTATACTGATATATGGTTAGGCCGGTAGGACCTATGTATCTACAGCTAAGAAGAAAAGGAACCTGAAGTGTGGAAGAAGTATATATAGGTGTTATTTGATATATAGAATGTAGGTAGATAAAGCCACCAGTTTGGCACCGGAACTCTCTATGTGGCAGGAGGAAGAATATAGTGGCTCTTAAGTGCTTGCACTTAAGAGTACGTAGTTTCATGGTTTAGTTATGTACACTATGGGGGGCTCGAATAAGTACATAAGCCTCACATGGGTTTGAAGTGAAGCTATCATGTTTTATTAGGTTGATGTGGTGCTGTTTCAATTTGCAGGCTGACATATGGAAAACCAATTTGTTAGCAACACCAAAATGTAAGCCTGTCTGATTTGACAGCAGCACAAGTCTGGGAAGGTTGGTAGAGTTGATAGGCTTACAGTAGTGTGTAATGCTAGCACAGTGGTTAGGTTAATAGGTTTAGCAGCCTGACATCAACCTGTCGGTAGTAGAGGGTGTTGCTGTGATGAGAATTTTTTGGTTACAGTGTAGAGCTGCAGATTTCACCAGCTTCCCATCTTTGCTGCAGCATATAGCAGCAAGTGTTGGAATTGGGATGATGCATTTATCACTTTTAGGATCTACTTTCCTCTCCAGATTACATTCCCACTGCTTCCATAATTTTTATGTGTATACATGGGTGTGAGGCATGCATCTGCTGTATATGGTGGTGATTATTATGATGGTGATGGTGATGGTGATGGTGATGGTGATGGTGGTGAGAGTGGTGGTTGTCAATGCAGAGTCTGCTGCGGCGAGGGCTGCTATGGCGATGGCTGCTACAGCGATGGCTGCTACGGCGATGGCTATCGCAGCGGCCGTCTCTTGACAATCTGACAAACCTGACAGGCTGACATGAAGGTCATTAGGCTGTCACTCAAATACACCTGTAAGGCTTGCAATGGACTGCAAGGTCAACAACTGTGATAGCCGAAAATACCTAACAGCCTAGAAGTGAGGAAAACATGTTAAACTGGGTTGTCAAAGATGATAGCCCCATGTGAGGTTCATGTCATGCTTACCTATTTAATCAAATCCCCCATAAAGTATTTCCTGCGAGTAACGTTGTATGGTTCATTCCTATTGCCGTGCTTACTCGTCCGATTACAATACACCACGCACGTACTAGCGTTTAGAGAGAAACAATACGGAATATACCTTGAAGTACCTCTCTACCAGTATTAACACCACAAGATACATGATCGGTGGCGTCTGCAATGTATCTCTAAAGCCCGTATTGGATATGCAGCCCTACAACCTCCACAACCCCGTATTGGTCCGAACCAGCATCTACTTAAGGCCACAAGATTGGATCGATGCAAGCCTTCCACAGTTGCATAACACCCATCTACAATCCCATCTGTACCAACGCATTTACCAAATATGCATCATCTAAAGACGGAAATTTTATCCAGACCGTGGCGCAAATATTCATTGACAAAATATTGGGTATAAAAGTATTGCACAAAAATTTAAAAACAAAGAAGCAAAAATGCAGGTATACGGTTTCCACGCTAAAAACCCAAAAACCCACCCCAAAACCCCCTTTTATGACCCGTCCCCGCCCCTTGGTCATCTCCGCTGGGCCGCCGTTCATGCAATAAAAGGAAAACACCCTCCAATTATGAAGAACGACTCTCCCGATAGAGAACTCCGCTTCCATCAACCAACTTCCCCCGCTCGGCCGGTAGTTGTAATTGACATCGCGCTGTATTTTGGGGGACAGCTTTCACAGGTATTCGTGATTCCGGCTCCGATGTCAAAGGTAGTCATGACGACGCGCTTTTCTTTCCGCGCAGCTTGCGCTCCAAGAAGGCCTTCCCACGATCTGCCCATCCACTGCAAGCACCCCCGTCCGTCAGTCTCCACACAACATAACTAGCACCGTCGATGATTGTGCATACCGGTAGTCCTGTTTCTCTTCCCCATGCTCATGGGATATCGCCCGCTCCCCCACGATGGCCCGCTGTAATTTGGCCTCTGTTTCCGCACTTTCTGCGTCGGGGTCACCCTCGTAGCCAACGTTTCCGGCACCCTAGTTCTCAACATCAGAAAATTCCACCAGCAAAAACAGCTGGAAAGAAACGTACACCTCTTCCAGCGTGGAATTCACCAGGACTCAATTTTGAGGGTCGTCCCTCGATATCCTGTGCAATTCGTGCGGCCTGTGGGTTGTTGGGGTCGTTGTACACCATGTTTCCGGATCCGCCGCGTCCAGTTGTATACACTGGGCTCTTGATTGTAGGAATTATAAGATCCTCCTCCTTCTCTTTATAACCGTCTGGATCAGGGCCAATATTCCCAGCTCCCCCACGACCTGCGGTGGGGCAATAAAATCAGTAGCCGGCAACCCCTTTGTGAATGGATGCGTCGGGATCTACGATGCAGGAAATGGCGTCGCAAGTGCCCGAGATTGAGAGCGAATGAGGTAGGAGCATAGAGGAAAGAAGAGGGTAATACCGTGACTCATCTGTTTCGCATTGGACAGTTAGCCACGTCTGACAGATACCTATCTCGGGGGGACGTCTGGGGTAACGTTGGTAAACGGCGACAAGGCAGAGAGGCATGTGCAATTACAACGTAAGAGCTTTGAACGTGAAAGGGGGATTGGATGGGCCAGTAGGGAACGCTTACGACGCGTCCAATTCCATGGCCAATTGAATTTTCGTCGGTTGACCGTTGCGGGGAAGGGGGTGTGGATCCGGATCCGGACGTTTTTGAAGTGGCTGTTGCTGGACGCGATGTTGGAGATGTTGTCACTTTTTGGGCTGGACTTATTGGTTGGATGCTATAAGCAATGGTAGTATTCATGTTGGATATAAAGCCACGACGGAATGATATGAACTTCAGAGATACGAAGGTGAGCAACTTGATAACTTAACTTGATTTGACGTTGACAAGTTAGAGGCTTTAGCTAATTATAATATAGAAGCAGTTCGATCCCACCATATGGCCATCCAAATTAGCAAATAATATTTTGGCCCCAGACCCCGGGGACTCCCGGCACGTCTGCGAGGAGGGTACTGTTCTCGAAACATTCGAAACATCCCAGCACCTCAGAGCGACTGGGAGACTGATGCTTCCAGAGCCTCCCATATTGCACCCAGAACGCATGGGACACCTCGAGACAATACAGTACATAAACAAAATTAGGTCCCCGAGTTTCGTATTATGAACACCGAACCCGGCCCCAAAAATGCTCACCTTAATGCGTAAGGTAGTACTTTTATTGCGATGGAAGAAAGCACATTTTTTGGTAGCCTCTCTACTCCATTACATTTCCACACCCCATCTATCTTTGCGAGTTTTGTTTCAATTTACACGGGGGCGGGACTATTAAAAGCGTCTGACTGAGTAGATCTAGGGTTCTGTTACACGCATTTAATCGGGATTAGGGATCTTTCAGAAGGAATGGATTTATATCCTCGAATTCTATTCGTCCTCATTACATACGTACACCTGAAACTACCCAAGTGAATCTTATTTGACGCACTCGATGAGAAGCTTCCAACAGGTTCATGCCCGTGTCAGTCGAACCAGACTCGCAAATACAGACTGGGGGGAGGTAGAGATGCAATAGGGGAGATGATATTGATATCGGCTGCCGAGCGGGTATTTTTGCTCCGATTGGAACGACAATACTACCTGCCTTACGCATCGAGACGAGCATTTTTTGGTCCCCAGACTGGTCCCCACGAATGGCAAACCGAGGAATTCCGAGTCCCGAGCTGTACCGGGCATCCCTAACGTCCCCGGACGTCCAAAGGAGCATGCAGCCAAGCACCAGGTCTCTGGGATTTGTGGGGTCTCCCGGGTGTCCCTGAATCAATCGGTCGTGCTCCCGGTGAGAATTACGTCTCACTGCTGCACAGCTCGTGTCGAGATTATATCCAATACCTTGCCCAAAAGCTCTTCTCGCTGCCTAGGACCATCATCGACCACCAGCACCAAACCGCCAAGTGAAGCCTTGGTAGGCACAAAAGCCAAGTGCAGACGTATCAAAACGGCAGATATTTCCAGCATCGGAGCCTGAAACATTCCACACCAACGGCCTAAGTTTCAAATTGTGTATTTCTTAGGTAATTTGTGCATTCTCTCTCGGTCTCCTGCATTTCTGGGGTTGTTCCCGGGCCATGACATGAAGTCGGCGACCATTAACTAAAAACACGGGGACTGGAGATCCCGATCAGGCATCGCGACGCGGCTAAAAGCCTCTCGTCTACCCTCTCCAGATGCACTAGCTAGGTTTTCGACCGAAAAAATTCCCCGAGCCAGTTGATGAGTTGGATTCGGTTGGTTGATGGCAGGGCTACAATTGCGGCGCGAGCTAAGTTCGTCTTGAGCTTCTTCTAAGGAACACTAAAACCCATCGCCGAATATCAAAATTAAAAGGCGCACGCACAGTATTCCTTAGCTAGTCATCTCATTACTATAGGACGCACAACTGAGCTGGGAAGGGACGACATCTCAAATGCGGTCTTCATACTCCTGGAAGATATGTACTTGGGTACAGGGGTATGTCGGGCACTGTCGGAATTTCAGCCTCATTTCTCAGGGCAGAAGTGCGCCCGACTTTTGCGGCCCTACAACGTAAAATGCCAAGATCTTTGTCTTTCACGACACAGTGGATATTTTCCTAAGAAAACTTCATAGCTGGGTTGCTGATGGCCTACTCTATCCCCATTCTTTATTAGAATTTCTCTCTATTGTTGTGGTGGATTATAAGATTTCCGCATTTCATGGGGCGCGCCCGACTTATCTCCCCCTCCGAGTACAGTATCATGAGAACCGGCAGATCCTGCCGTTCTTCGCGCGAGATCGATGAAGATCGACAAGGAAAACAAACCCTAGAGCCAATAGGACGATCTATTTAAGCTGACGGTAACAGCCGTGCTGTTTTCAATGTTCATGGAGTTCCATTGCGCGTTCGAAGAAAAAGGATGTATACTTCACTGTAGGAACCGAATGTAGTACTAAATAGCGAATGAGAGTTGCAGAATACTTGTTTGGTGATGCAACCGCTCCGCGGAGGCCCTCATCACCAAGACTTAGCGGTTTTGAAATTCTTGGAAGATAGGAGGAATGTTTAGATTCCGAGATCACCACTGCAAGAGATTATCACATACGTTTCTCCACATACCGACAGACTTTTCTGCTTTCTAGAGACATCTACCGAGATCGGGCACCGATCGAGATCCTACAGAGCCTTGGCCGTTGTCATGGAGAGAGCGGTAATCGATAACCCTAACCCTGGCGTCGAGTAGGGATACCATCTCACGATACCGGTTCATAAATGCGGGGTACAAATGCTTGCAGGAAAAAATCTTAGAGTGTTTGGTAAAGTCCTAGTTCGAGATCGTTGGTCGTTACTGACTTTACTGTAACCGGCATCCTTGGTCAACTAGGGAATTTATCAGCACCATGATATCCGTAATCATGATAGATTAACTACTCTTCATCAATTCTGTGCTCATGCATGAGCAATTACTGTTATCTGGCCATCTTCATGAACAAAGACTTTTGCTTCATGCAGATGCGGTACTACATTCAATACTTGGTCAACTCAGTCGGATACCATTCCGGATGATATCACGATTCGGGGAGTGATGCTGAGGAGTATCAGCTGTTGGTGCTTATCTCTGGTATAGTTTAGCCCGACGCATGAAAGTTTCAATTCTTGATAGCGTTGATTGGAAAAGCAACGGTTGGTCATCGTCAACTGTGTGGGTCATATCACTTTGCGAGTTGAATAACTCACAAACGTGCACTCGGAGATGTACCAAGCTATTGAGGGGTTCAAGCAGTTTGAGGGGTTCAGGCAGTTTGAGGGTTCAGGCATTTCGCGGCTGGCCTGGGATCTCCACACAAACGTGAATGGCTTGGGTGGGAGTTGTATCCACAGATATCCTGATAACAGCCTCCAGAAAGTTAGGGAGGTAGTAGTTTGGCGCTTTCAAGAGGTCCAACGGCCCTCTGTCTCTTGCCAATGTGTTTAATCTGTGAAATGTCATTCTCGATCTCCCAAACTTTGCTCCTCGTCCATTCTTTTACCAATATTTCCTATAGCATCGCTTCCATGCCTCCCTCCATACTGGTTATTACGAGATGGCACCAGAGCCCAAACTGCCCGTGAATGGACCAATACACGTTCTCTATTCGTCCGCCACCAAAGGAAACTACACACCAATTATTTCACCTCTGTAGTAACATTCGTAAATCCTCTCTTTAGCTGCGAACAGCCTAGATATCTCGATTTAGTTGGTACAGGGTCTACATTCTCATTCTTTCGCTGGGATCTATCGAGCAAAATATCTCCCCCGTCTCCTCCGCATCTTGCATCCCTTCTTCCACTGGAATTCATCGAGAGGGCATCTCCCCAGTCTCTTTCGCATCTTTCACTCCCTTCTTCTGCAATCGCCTCCCCAAACAGCTTCCTCAGCACCACTATATTCTTCCGACATAGGTGTCAAACGTGTTCCTGCACAATTTTCTAGAAACATTCGTGCACCTGCAGTTCTGAATCTGAACAGCAAGGTTGAACCATCTGGTATGTGCGAAACCTGGACCTGGTTAGGAACAGTCTCATCAACCTCTCGGGCCCTTCTAGAAGCCCAACAGGAACGTCACTCAGGCCCTGCAAAATTCGTTTGGAGAAACCGGGATTCAACTCGCCGAATCTGAACAGCCAGGTTGTGTCTCAACAATAAGTGTCGTGCGAACACCCAGCCCTGGTCAGGAGCAGAACCTCCCATCGCCTAACAGTGCTCTTCCATATGCTCGCTTTCAATATAACCCCGTACTAGGGCGGGCTAATGGGTTGATGATCTAGCAGGGGCTACTCTGTCCCGAAAACTTCGTGTTTCAAGCTGTTCGGCGAAACCAAGCTCCATGATCCCACCGTTTTCATCTCAGTATAGACAATGCTCCAAAAAAACGATCCTCGATCTATTCCTCCTATTGCAACATGGGTAGATAATACACTAGGCCGACAGCTCTGAAGAGTATGCCCAC